>Ga0209299_1000016_pt1 | contig 99677 bp, 84 predicted proteins | sample S_140806_MF_Meta_FD_187326 | JGI IMG/M metagenome (GOLD analysis project Ga0209299, IMG submission 187326) | Freshwater microbial communities from Lake Simoncouche, Canada to study carbon cycling - S_140806_MF_MetaG (SPAdes) (version 2) | ecosystem: Environmental > Aquatic > Freshwater > Lake ...
GGTATGGGGAGTAATTGTATTTTTTGATGAGGCCGACAGTTTAGGAAATAGAGGCGGTAATATAACAAAGTCTACTGATAATAATATAAATAATTATATTAACTCAAGCATTAAAACAAGATGTCATTCGTATAATTATTTATCCAACTCATCAATAAACGTAATCTCACCTAATAATGATAAAATGGTTATGGGGGGCATGGGAGGCGGTGGGGCCGGCGCTGGTACACTTCAGGCCCTACTATCTGAGTTACAGGGGCTAAAGAAGCCTAGAGGCTTCATGAACCGTGTTGTAAGGCGTGCATTAGGTATGAGGCCGAAACAACCACCTAAATATAGAATTCTAGTTATGATGGCAACTAATATGCCTGACTCTCTTGACCCTGCATTATTAAGGCCAGGTAGAATTGATAGAATATATCGTGTTGGATACCCTTCTAAGGAGGGCAGGAAGAGGACATACCAAGGTTATCTTGACAAGGTTACCCACAATTTAACTGACGAGGATATAGATAGACTCTCTATATCTACTCCTTACGCAACTGGTGCAACCATTAAAGATTTAGTAAACGAAGCGCTTATATCTGCGATTTCAAGAAATAGCGAAAATATAACATGGAAAGATATTATTCACGCTAAACATTTAAAGGATTTAGGCCCATCTGAAGGGGTTGTCTATACAGGTAGAGAGCAACATTCAGTTGCCATTCACGAGGCTTGTCACGCAGTTACTGCCTATATTAAAAGAAAACACCTATCGATAGATGTAGCAACTATAGAAAAAGGCTCAGATTACCTTGGTATGGTATCGTCTATACCCTTTGAAGAAATGTTTTCATCGTGGTCAAGCCATTATGAAACAGATATCTCTGTCTCTATCGCATCACTAGTAGGTGAAAGACTATTTTTTGATGGCGACTCTACCTCTGGTGTATCTGGGGACCTAGACTCGGCAACAAAGATAGCTTTATTTATGGAATCTCGCTGGGGTATGGGTGAGACTATATCTTCAGGCTCGGTTTTAGGTGACTCTTCGCTTCCACAATCATCGGAGAAGAAAAACTCATCAACGGAAATTTACTCCCAAAGGGTAGAGAAAAGGTTATTGGCAATATATAAAGAGACCGAGAATTTACTCAATGCAGAGAAAGATGCTATACTTTCAGTAGCACACGCTCTAGAGGTTCATAAGACAATTACCGGTATTGACGTTGAAGCAATTATTCTAAAAAAACAAGGTCATATCGTTGATGGCTCTATCTATAATAATAAGGAGTTCGTTGATCTTTTGCATAGTTATCATAACGAGGTCTTACTAGCCCACAAAGAACATAGAGAGGTTAGCATTAAACTTCCTTTAACGCCAGACCTACATATAGAAAACTATACTAAAAGTAACAATACTATCACCTCAGACCCAGCCTGGAGCGAGCCTGATGACAATTAATTTATCAATTTATGATGATAACCATGAGTTGCTATCAATTCTTGATACCCATTTTACAAGAGATAAAAGATTTCATGTCCAAAATCTAGCAAACAACGTAGATAATATTATTTTAGAAACTGAGAAAGATAGACCCGATTTAATCTTACTTGATGTATCTGTTGCAAACGATAAATTATATACAATTTTAGCTGATATAAAAAAATTATTAACTAACACTATTTTGGTTATATTTACTGGCTATAGCGACGAGATTTTAATTAATAAATGCCTAGCATCTGGCGCCGATTTCGTATTAGATAAAGGCATGCCTATTAACGCTCTACTAGACGAGATAGATAATATATGTCAAAAACGAAAATTTTAGAGCAAATATTAAAACGTAGGCATGAAATTGCCAATAAGATGGTACCTTATAAAGTAAGCATTGAGTATGGAAAGCCAACAAAAGAAGAAATCTCTTCTTATGCCCTTTTAAATGATGAGCTAATATTTATTGATCAACTAATTTTAGATTTCAAGGCATAGCCCTATAGCCTATACCGCGTACGGCGCAAAGGTATCTAGGTGACGCAGGATCTTCCTCTAATTTCATTCTAAGCCTTCTTATATGCTCAGTAACTGTCGCAACCGATCTATCTTTTTTGTTAGTCCAGACATTAGATAATAAATCATCTCTTGAAAATTCTTTTTTAGGGTTTCTCATCATAAAGGATAAAAGATCGTACTCCTTATTTGTTAGCTCGACTACAATATTAGCCTTTCTTACCTCCCTTTTCTCTAAATCAATTGTTATATCTCCTAAATTATAACTATTTATAGACTCTGAGAAAAGATTACCTCTTCTCAATACAGTTCTAATGCGTGAGGCCATCTCCTTTATTGATAAGGGTTTTGTTATATAATCATCTGCACCCATCTCTAATCCTGTAATTTTTTCATCCTCAGAAGACCTTCCGGTGCAAACTATAACAGGAAGGGAATCATTTTTCCTAAGCTCTTTAATGAGGTCAAGCCCATCTCCATCTTGTAGAGAGAGGTCGAGTACAATAACATCAGGTCTATTTTTTCTAATTGCTGTAAAAGCCTTCTTTATTCCTTCAACTTCACAAACAAGGAAACCCTCTTTCCTTAAACCTAAACCAATCGATGCCCTAGTGTTTACATCATCATCAACTAATAAAACTCTCTTCTTTTCTTCAGATTTATTATTTATCACACATATATTATATACTCTTTTCAAAAGATGTCAAGTAAGAAAAAAATGGGGACAAATTAATGTCCCCATTTTTTATAAAACAGCAGAAGCTCCAATAAGGTTCTTCAAACTCCCTGACCATTCGTTAGACATTGCAAGAAATATATCCCAAGCTTTATCATCGGAGCCAAGTTGATCGGTAAGTATCTTATCAACTAATTCGAAATCTGATATCTTCTTTAGCTCTACAAATAAACCTGGTAGATTTAAAGTTAAATCTCTAAACCAGCTTAGATTTGATAAGTTTTCTTTATCTTTATAAAGGGCTGATAAGTCAAAACTCGCTGCTTCTAAAATATTTGAAATTATTTCAATCTCGCTTTTAGATGGAGTTCTGTTATAATTACCCATTATATAATTAACTAATCTATCTAAGCTACAGTTATTTATATAACTAGTAAATTCCGTATCATCTAATAAAATTCGTGAGTTAAAAATTAAATTCACTATTTCATCTGAGGTTGAGCCTGTTAATAAGAGAGAATCTAATAGTAATTTATTCACTGAATTAGCAATAAATTTCTCTTTATTTACTCCCGATAAGATAAAATCTCTAAAATCATCATGGTTACTTAATACTACATAGGCATCAAATGAGAGAATTGGTAGGATCTCTCTTTTATAATTAGATTGCAGTATTTTAATTTTAGATAACTTAGCATACTCACTATCTGAATTAATTAGCCAAGATGCAAAAGATCTATCAATTTTTTTTCGATTAATCACAATATCTGAAAATAAAAGATCATAGTAAAATTTATCGATATCATCTAACTGCGAAATTATCATAAAATATAAATCATCATCATTAATTGAGAAAATAATCTCATTAAATACATTTATATCAATTTTTGAGATCTCAGCAATTAGAAAAGCGTCTTTTTTCTCTAATACTAATTTAATGGTTTCACTATCTTTGTAACCGAGTTTATCAATTAAATTAATTTTATCTACTATTCTTTCATCTACTTTAGATATTTTATATTTATTTTGAATTAGTTGTAGATTAATTGTACTAATGATAGGATTCTCCGCCAAACCATTACAGAAACCCTTTGAAGGATTCTCGGCAAGGATATTAGCAATCGCATCATTATTGTTTATAATTTTTCCAAAATTTAACAATTGGTCGCCCTCTAAGAAAATAGAAAGCTCTAATGCAATGTCACTACTAATAGGTGTTCTTGGGGCCACTATCTCATTGAAATCATAGTACTTCCAAATAGTATCTGAAACTTTCGTCTCATTCCTACTTATTTGAATAAGCTTATTTGCTAATTTATTAGGCATTTGTTTCTTTCTCTTAGAATATATTTATATTCTTTAAACTATATCTGCATACTTACTTTGATAAAGAAGAAACCGATAAAGGAAAGTCAATCTCACTCCAATTGATTTCGTTTTTCTCTCTACTTGAAGCCTTGCAGCTTTGATCATCAGAGGCCCCATATTTAGATTTGGTTTTATCCCCATCTTCGGTAATCTCTATATACCAGCATGTTCCTAAATTATCAAGCGATGCGAGAGTTATTCTTTTTTTCTCAAAAAGAACTGAGACAATATGAAAATATCCCAAGCCAATTGATGTAGGCCAATTTATATTAAAAATAACAGTACCGCTTTTTATATTTAGATAATCCATGGTAACTTTTGATAATGATTTATTTATAGCATAGTTACCATTAACAATTTCTTCCCCGGTCCTTAGATTTGCTATGACATTATCGGTTTTGCCAAAGGCTTCCTCATCAACACTCTCTACAACTGCTGTAGGCATAACATCTTTCTCGCTACCACAGGAACTTAAAAATATAGGTAACATAAGTAATACCGTAAGTTTTAAAAATTTATTATTCATTATTAGATACTCCGGTTTCTGATTTAAAAGGTTTGATTGGTATCTTTACTACTACTTCTTCAGTAGATAAAGCGCCAGAGTTAATCATTACACTTACATTCCACACTCCCTCAAAACCGAATTCATCAAGATCTACCTGCCAAGCTTTGTTTTTATTGAGTTTTAACTCTCTTGTGATCTTGCCATTCTCTAAATTAGGGATTTCTATCTCAATACTTACTTTTTTGACATTATTATCTATGTAATTATCGCTATCTTTTACAACAATCTCAATAGTATTTCTCACTCCCGCTCTTGAAGGGTCTGTCCTTACCTCGATCTCGCCATCTTTATATGGAGCTCTTGAAATAGAGGGTAGTATATCTTGTATGTCAGGATTAGAGCTAATCTCCTCGCTAAACACACCTAGATGGCTTGTATGTGACCCTCCAGCGGCCGGTGCACCATAATTAGTAAGTAAGGCTGTTAGTGCAAGCACAACAAATAGACCAAGGCTCTCAATTTTCATACTTTTTATAATCTTAGCCGTATCTCCATCTTTAATCATTTTTGGTACTAATAGAAAATGATTAAAAGCTCCAATTAATAGCAATAAAGCTACAAAACCAATTTTTAGGAGAAGTTTTTGACCATACTCTGTATTTATAACCTCGGTAAAAGAGTTGAACATTGTCCATGATAAGGTAAGACCAGCTGGGAGTAGTATAGAAAGCGATATTGTTGCCACCTTTGAAAAACCGGCTATCATTGCTATTTTAATCTCATTATTAGTTTTAATATATCTAAAACTATTTGCAATAATAGCAAGCGATCCCAACCATAGCCCTCCGGCTATATTATGAAGCAAAATAGCCACTTTTGCAATGCTCTCCTTATCTACCAAATCAGCATGACCTGAGATAGTGAAAGTATACATTAAAGCTAATGTAGCTAGCAAAAGAAGTGCTTTTCCAATGTTTTTTGTTTTCTTATCGAGAATCAGTAGTGCTGCTGTACAGAATGCAAAGTAAGCTGATGTTCTAATTAAATGTGATAAACCAACAGGGGTTCCTATTGATATGCTAAAAGCGATTGAAAAGTCCTCAAACTCCCCGCTATTAAGTATAAAAGTATTTAAAAAAATTTGTAAAGGGGCGGAGATCGCACCCAAAGTTGCAACAAGTATTATTAACCTACCTGATTTTTCAAGTAATAACTCATCTAAATCAAGATTTAATTTCCTAGAGTTTCTCCTAAGAATAAATATAAAGCCCAATAAACCCACCGCTAAAAATGTTGTAACATAATTTAGGTATTTTAAAAATAATGACAAGTATCTATACTTATCTAACGGGTCATAATTTAACTTTGAAATCAAAGACTCTTCTGAACTGTCAGAAATTATATTACCTACTGTAAATGTTACTGTTCCTTCGATATTATGCCCATCTGCGCTTATTGCGCTCCAATATATAGCGTTCCAACCAGAAAGTTTTTTTGTAAACTCAAGCCTTGCAACTCTTCCAGAGCCCATATCTTTACTCTCAACAGCTGAAAATGTACTTATATTACCATTAGGATCTATCATTTTAAAGTTTTTCTCAGTAAATGTAACTTTTTCATTAAAGGTAATCAAAAACTCATCAGGAGAAACACTTATATTTGAACCATCAATTGGGGTAGTACCGCTAACACTACTATGAGCATAAACATTGCTTATTTGAGGGATAGATAAAATTATTGTTATAAATAGGAGTTTAACAAATTTCATATTTATACTATCAAGTAAGGGTGTAATATGTCATAAATTACTTATTGAACTCATCTTCAAAATGATATTCATGAGATAGAGAGCCGGTATTTTCGTAACCATCCCCATCCTCAATAAAACCAAGCGGGACATCAGGTTTTATTGCATCCTCTGATAATTGTAAATATACATTATCCAAATAAATAGATGACATTCCTAATACTAAATCCCAAGGGAAATTATCACCCGGGTCGGTATGGTCACTCCCGCCAAGAGTCTCTGAAAAAACATAATGACCGGCTATTCCAGGAAGACCCTCTCTAACACCTTCATTTTTAATTCTAGTTATTGGTATATCATACTGCTTACTAAGTATAGCTATTAAATATGAAACCTTGCATAGCATCGAACGACCAACCTCATCGGTCCATTCATCTCTACTGTAAGATGCCCTACCTAATATCTCGATCTGAATTGAGTAGCTATTAGCAATACTACCAACACCCCAAGCGGTGTCGTATAAATCTACGGTTTGTAGTATCTTATCGGGCCCCACAACAAAATGTGTAGAAGCTCTATACTCAGTCCTACTTAGCCAGCTTGCAACCCTATCAGCGTAACCCTCTTCTTTCTCAGACTCTGTTGAGTGCAATACAATATACTTTAAATCATTATCCGGTCTTCCTGGAGTAAACCAACGACCAGCTGCCCCGACCTCTACAGCCATCTTATCTACTGGTAAACAACTTTCATAAAAAGGTTTATTGGTATCAATTGAGGTATCATTTTCGCTCAGCCCCTCAACCTCTAATATATCACTGATAGGTAAAGTATCTAGCGTCTCTAAACTATCATTAGTATCGGCAAAAGAGAATGCCGGAAAGAGTAAGGCAGATGTAATTGTAAAAACATATATATATTTAGCAGCTACCAAGTGTTACACTACCTTTCTCATTTACCTCATCGCCTAAGATAACGCATGCATACTTATTATTATAACTTATTTCATAATTTCCGTTTTTTTCAACAATCTGATAATTGTTATTTACCATTTCAGAAATCAAACTATCTAAATCTACCAAATTGGGTGGTAATATATCTATATTTGAGAGACTTCTAGCAGATTGTTCAAATTGGGTTGCCTTTAGAAGTAGAGATTTCTCTTCCGTATCTTTATATAACCAGCTATACGATGCAACAGCGATTGTAGCAATTAAACCAGCTACCATCAAAGTTATAGCTACCTCTTGAAAAGAGAATCCCTTTAATTTATTCATATTTATATCATCGTAACATCTCAAAACAAATTCTTATTTATTTCAGTTTTATCTACTCCAAGATAGTAATTATATGAAATTTATATTCCTAAGTAAATAGCTCACCCAGAGAGGCTGAATAATCGCTAAAATATTTATGTGCCTGTCACTATTAGTTAAGGTAAATACTCTTTTTTCATAACTATCCCCAACTTTCAATCTCCATTACCCCACCAGTATCCTTATCATTAAATATTTAATACAGTAAATAAGCTTTATATCAAGTACAAACTGTAAGGCTTTGATCCTACTCGCTGCTATCACTTCTCAGGCGGTGTTTCAAGACAATGTTTTATCTCTCTATTGAATGAAAAAATATATTTTCATTACCTGAGCCTAATTTATTGGAGTTAGAAAGGCTAGAGAGAATTATTGTAAACAAGATTATTAACGAAGTAAATCTAACATTATAAACCCTACCTGCTCAGTAATTATATAATTATTCGGCTTTAATAATATATCAATTTATGGAGTTTTTGTAATAGTCAAAAATGAAAATTTCCCCACTCTTTTTTGAGTGAGGAAATAATTATCTTTTTACAGAGTTTGATTGCCGCCTGGAACAAGTGCTCCAGCGGTATCTTTGATAAATACAATTACATACTTACCACCGTTACTTGCTGTAAAAATACGGCCATCGTAAGAAGCACTACCATTAAATTCTTTAATTGCTATGGTAGCCTGATAGGCTGGATCTATCTCAACTGTAGTTGCTGAAAGTTTGTTAATTTCATTAACAAAAGCATTAACCTCTTGATAATCTTCTTCTATCATTGCAGCAGGATCTTTACTAAGTGAAGTAGAACATGCAGATAATGTTAGAGCAGTAAAAATTGCTAAAGCAATTATCTTTATTTTATTTTGCATTCTCTTATTTTACCTTTTTCTACTTTTTACTAATTTATAATTTGTTTTTAATATACCAATATAAATAGTATATATTATTATCTTTAACAATAAATGCAAAAATTCTTATTCCTAGATGTTTTACCTTTATTATTAACCTCTGATCTAATTAATAATAGGTAAATTATTATATACATATCTATCTAAGGCAATTATTTTCTATTTTTTTTACAATGACATTTAATTACCTTACAGATTTATATCTTTAAAACTATATATTTACCCTTAAAAAGGAAATTTCCCCAGTCATTTTTTGACTGAGGAAAGATCCTTTAGATAGTTACTGCAAATTACCGGTTATTACCAGCTGCCTGAAACAATTAAGCCTACAGTAGCTGTATCACCGCTAAATGATACTGCGTGTTGTACTCCATTTGTTGCTGTAAAGATTCCAGAGCCGTATGAAGCAGTGCCACCGATATCTTCTAGAGCTTCAGCTGCCTGATCTGAAGCATCAAGTGCTGATGTGAAAGCTGCAAGTGCGTTGATTTCCTTAACGAAAGCAACTACCTCTTGGTAACCTGCCTGCTTCTTAGCTTCTGTCTTTACGTTATTGAAGCTTGGGATAGCAATTGCTGCTAATAGACCTGCAACGACAATTACGACGATCAGTTCTAGAAGTGTAAATCCTTTTCTATTTTTTAACATATTTCCCTTTCCTTTTCTTTTGTTTTGAAGAGTTAACTTCGTTAGATTTTATCTAACAACCATCTTGTTCTGTAAAGTAGGTATGCTTTTATTTTACCCTAGAGACAATCGTATTCTTATATCTATAATTGATAATCTAAATTATCTTTAGGGATGGGTTTTTAAACTCTTAAATCAAATTAACTAATTCAAAAATTCCACCAATTATAAATCTCCCTTAAAAGGAAATTTCCCCAGCCATTTTGGGCTGAGGAAAGATCCTTTAGATACTTACTGCAAATTACCGGTTATTACCAGCTGCCTGCAACAATTGCACCTACAGAAGCGGTGTCACCGCTAAATGTTATTCCATGCTCTACACCATTGGTTGCTGTAAAGACACCAGATGCGTATGCAGCTCCGGCACCCATATCTTCTAGTGCTTCAGTAGCCTGAGATGATGCATCAAGTGCTGCTGTGAAAGCTGCAAGTGCGTTGATTTCCTTAACGAAAGCCGATGCCTCTTGGAAGCCTGCTTGCTTCTTAGCTTCTGTCTTTACGTTATTGAAGCTTGGAATAGCAATCGCTGCTAATAGACCTGCAACGACAATTACGACGATCAGTTCTAGAAGTGTAAATCCTTTTCTATTTTTTAACATATTTCCCTTTCCATTTCTTTTGTTTTTTGTTTTGAAGAGTTAACTTCGTTAGATTTTATCTAACAACCATCTTGTTCTGTAAAGTAGGCATGCTTTTATTTTACATAAATTATAAACAGTTTTCAATACATTTAATTTGATAAAAAAAAATTTATGTGTATATTTTAAATTCAAAAACAGTCTGATCATTCTCACTTTTTAAAACTTTCAACTTTGAATTAACCTTCTTGCTTAGCCTATATGCAATTGATAAACCTAACCCAGAGCCGGGTTTATCTATGCTATTACTAAGTCTTCTCCCTCTTAGGAAAATCTTCTGCCACTCTTTCTTTTCAATAATATAACCATTACTAATTATTTCAGAAATTATCTCATTTTCATTTTCATATAAATTAATATATACTTTAGATTTATCGTAAGAGTATTTTAATGCGTTTGAAATTAAAATGATATATATTTGCTTAATTCTAGTAACATTCTTTGGGTTAACAATAAATCTTTTCTTAACCATATCTTTTATTATAACCCTTTCTGATTCACCACTTATTACTGCGGCCTCTTTACATATCTTTGCAATATCATTATTTTTTAATAAGGATGGGTTATTATCAACAATGCTCTGAATATGCTCAAGAGATATTTTAATTTTTTTAACAAGATTATTATTTCCCTTTATTAATTCAATACTGTATAAAGCCGTAGTAAGGGGTGTCTTGATCTCATGAGCGATCTCAGCAAAGTCGAGCAACTTATCATCTTTCGTAAGACCGAAGGCATCTGATACGGTGCTACTAAGATCAACCTCCTCTAGCATATGCCCTTTTATCTTCTCTATGCTCTTTCTAAGAGAGATCATATTAAATAACATACCTATATCATTTACTCCAAATATCTATTGTCAAGTTTTACGGCTTTTGGGCCCATTTTTTATGTAAAATCCAAGGCAAGTATAAACCGGGGGCTTATGCTTAATACTACCCATGAGTAACATTATAGATATGAATATATACGCAGAAACTGAGCGCATCTCAGCACTATACGACCTTTATATCAAAGGTAGTAATTCGAGCCTTAGAGATAAAAGCTACTCCAGGCTAACCCTTACTGAGCGGGCTCTTATTCAAAAGAGCAAAGACGCTCATTTAACCTTGATTGATATTTTTTCAAAATATTTTTCTAGCTCTTTCGCCTATACCCTTAAAAATAAAAAGAATGATAACTGGTATGAAAATAATAAAGATGATATAAATTCCGATATTACTCTCTGGCTGATCACTCAGATTGATACTTATAAAGTAGGAGAAGGTAACCTATCCTCCTTTCTAATCTCAAGATCTAAATGGCTCTTATCCGATGTAACTTTCAGATATTCTCAAGATGGCTCACAGATGGACCACACCTGGTACCAAATTAGAGCTTTGTCTTATAATTTTATGGAATCACACCAAAACAAATTCCATAGAAAACCAAATTTAAATGAGATTTCACAATATTTATTAAATTATTTTTATGAGCAAAAAGCTGAAACTCTCTCAAATAACAATAAGTTTCTTGGTGCGAATAAAGATAAACTTCAAAAAGCAGTTAATGAAAGACTCTCCAAAGATGGAATCTTATCAGCAATTAATTCATTGCCATCAATTCTCTCTATGGGCCCTTCAGATATTAGATTAGACTCAACAATCGCTGACTCAGATGGTACAGAAACCTACTTACACGAGAGCATAGCTTCAAAAGATAATCTAGAGTACGATGTTATCAATGATGCTCTCGATTCACTTCTCTCAATTATTTCAGGAGACTGTGATGAGCTATCAGCTCCATTATTATCAAATTATGGTTTAATTGAGGATTTATTAGGAACAGCTGTTGCGCCGGAGTTCGAAAGAAAAGATAAGAAAAAAGAGAAGAAAGAACTCAGTTATGCTAAAATTTCAAAAATATCTAAAATTGACAAGTCGGTCATCAAGGATATACTTAAATCCTCTAAATTTAGAGTATACTCACCTGTGGCTCAATATGCCTACCTTTCTAATTAATCAAAAGTCCATGATATCATTATAATTTTTTGATTCTTTCTTTAATCTAGAGATCTCATCTCTTACAAGCATTGCTTCCTCGAACTTTAAACTTTTCGATAGATTTCTCATCTCTTCTTCTAAGAATTCTATCTCCTCGGCTATTGTATTAAATTCTTGACTCAAAGTTTTTTTACCCTTCTTACCTCTATTTACTAAAGAGGTGATAGTTTTCTCTAAAGGCATAGGCACTATATTATTATCTATATTATACTTTATCTGTATATCTCTCCTTCTATTTGTCTCATTTATTGCTTTCTCCATAGCTGGCGAAATTTTATCAGCATAAAATATTACCTCCCCATTGACGTTTCTAGCGGCTCTACCAATTATTTGTATCAAAGATACATCAGATCTTAGAAATCCCTGCATATCTGCGTCAAATACTATAACCTTAGATACTTCAGGTAGGTCGAGACCTTCTCTGAGTAAATTAACCCCTACTAAAACATCAATCTCACCCTCTCTAAGATTTCTTAGTGTATCTAATCTATCTGAAGTCTGAACGTCAGAGTGTATAAAAGTAGCCTTTATTCCTTTTTCAAGTAATTTATCCGATACTTGTTCGGCAAAACGTTTAGTTAAGGTAGTTACTAACACACGCTCTCCTTTTTTAGTTGTTTTGCCAATATCCTTTAGCATATCTTCAAATTGATCTTCTCTTGACCTTACGCTAATTTTAGGATCAATTAACCCTGTGGGTCTTATTATCTGCTCAACAAAACCTTTTTTAGAGTTATTATACTCAAACACTCCAGGTGTGGCAGATAGTAATAAGCTTGTATTTATTTTGGACCAAAACTCATCAATTTTTAGTGGTCGGTTATCAAGTGCGCTAGGCAATCTAAACCCGTACTCAACTAAAGTTTTCTTTCTGGACCTATCTCCTTCATACATAGCACCGATTTGAGGTATAGTAATATGTGATTCATCTATTATTGTTATAAAATCAGAATTAAAATAGTCAAGTAAAGTTGACGGGGGCTCATCTACACCGCGCCTATCGAAATGTCTAGAGTAGTTCTCTATTCCTTTAGTAACACCTAACTCCTTTATATTTTCAATATCATTTTTTGTTCTTTGTGATATTCTTTCAACCTCTAATAATTTATTCTCTTTCTTGAAATGTTTAATTCTCTCTTTCAACTCTTTCTCAATATCAAAAATCACCTCATCAATTAATTCGTTATTAAATATATGATGACTGGTAGGAGGTATAATAAATTGAGAAGTTTTCTCTTTTACAACACCAGTAGCAGGATCAATGATTGAGAGCTCTTCAATTTCTGTATCTGAGAAAATAATCCTAAAAGCTTCCAATCCTGAAGAAGTAACAATATCTAATGTATCACCCCGCACTCTAAAATTCCCTCGAGATAAGTTCATATCATTTCTTGAATATCCTAAACTTACCAGCTCTCTTATCATTAAATCCCTACTATGTTTATCAATCTTGTTTACAAATAGTAATTTTTTTCTATATTCATCAGGCCTTCCTAGCCCAAATATTGCCGAGACAGAAGCTACAATTACGCTATCTTCCCTAGTTAAAAGTCCCAAGGTTGCCTCATGGCGTAATCTCTCAATCTCTTTGTCTATTGATGAATCTTTTTCGATAAAAGTATCTGTATTTGGTACATAAGCCTCAGGGCGGTAATAGGCAAAATGCGAAATAAAATAACCTATAAATGTTGTTGGCAATAACTCTTTTAATTCCCCTACTAATTGAGCTGCTAACACTTTATTTGGGGCAATAATTAGGGCTGGTTTCTTTAATGTAGATAAAACCATAGCTGTTGTAGCCGATTTACCGGTACCAGTAGCACCATGTAAAACAATATTCTTATCACCCTTGCTAATTCTATCAAGAATTTCTTTTATTGCTTTTGGTTGATCACCTTTAGCCTCAAAACCATCTTTTATATCCCAACCCATATCTAAACTTTATAATATTTACTTACTTTGTCAAGCCTTAGTTAAATAAAAAAGAGGGGGCTTTCGCCCCCTCTTGGTATTACTACTTCTTATTTTTCTTATCTGCATCTGTAAGTACAGAGTTCCAGAAACGTTGTCTCTCTCCGCCTTGACGGATTAAGTCGATTTTATGCTGACGATCTAATACGCTGTAAAGCTTAATGCAAACATCTTTTGCATTCTCAAGTTGCTTGAGATCAGCTTTATAAAATGCCATAAATACAGCAGCATGTTCCATTGGATTCTCATCCTTACCTGCTTCTAAAAGAACCTCATACTCATCTACCTTAGCTACGATTGCTTTCAATCGTGCCATTGGACGCTTATCAAGTCTAGCTTGCAACTCTACTAACGGGACCTTTACATAGGAACCATTAACATAGGGTAGAGCCCATTGAATAGGAAGATCTGCTTCGTGCATTGAAATCATTCTCTCAAGGCATCTAGGCGTACATAGAACTCTTCCAATATCATCTAGATCATCTTCCCACCATTCAATGAATGGTGTAGCTACTTCTTCTCCATACAAATCTCTAAGATATGTAGGTGAAGGAATATCATTAGCATCGACTTCAATAGATAAAGAGAAACGACTAGCCTGAGCTAAATCGTTCTTACCTACATCAAGTTTAAATCCAGCAACTTCGCGTGGATTATTGAGCGCAATTGTACATGTAAGATTTAACGGCTTGCCTGCAATTGTTCTTTCTTGAATAGGCTCCATAAGCGAAGACTGAGTTCTCCTTGATCCTCGACCGATTTCATCTAAGATCCAAACCCATGGTTCGGTATCTACAAACTTACGCATTGGCATAAGATCGATTGACTTACCGTCCAGGGATGGAAAAGGTACCGACATATCCTCAGGCTGCAAAACAGCTGCTGAGTCATAGTGGTATGATACACCCTTAGCTTTAAGTAAAGCTTTAATTCTGCTAGTTTTACCAATACCAGGTCGACCTTGAATATATAGGTTGCTTCCTGTTCTGACAGCATAATCAACAGCTCTATCAAGCTTATCGGGAATTGATTCACGATTTACAGTACCTAGTGCTGCGGCAATCTTATCTAAAGAAGGCTTTGTTATATCAACGCCAGCTTTGTTAACAAGTTTTGTCCGAATACCATTTACTATTGGAAGAACGTATTCTCCCGGAAAACCTTCAATTAGACCTGGAATTAAAAACTCCAAAACTCTAGGATTGAGAATTTTTCTTACATCAGAATCGAAAGTATCATATACTGAGTATACCTTATTCAAATCTACATTTGGAAATTTCATAGCTAAATGTCGTCTCCAAGGAGTGTCTTTAGAGGTTAGCTCTAAAGCCGCAAATCTGTCTGCTTGAGAAAAGTCAAGTCCAGCCATCTTTCCGTAATCAGATCCTTGAGGATTATCTGCTGCAATGACGGTAACAAGATCAGGAATAAGTTTTCCTGCGAGTGTACCTTCTTGTAGAATTTCCATAAGCGAGTTACCAAGTGATTGGTCAGCTCTTCCTATTTCATCGATAAAAATAATTTTTTTACCTGGAGTTACAAACTCGTTATAAAATAGTGGGTCTAATACTTTTAGACCTGTAAGAGGATCTTCTACTGGGAATGGAACTTGAAGGTTCTCAATAGAGATATTGGCGGCATTAAGATATACAATCTTAATTCCCAATACATTACAGAACCACTTTGCAAAACTTGTTTTTCCAATTCCTGCTTCTCCGACTAAATAATATCTCTGGCCTGAAGAAACTGCATGAAGTAACGCTTTTGCGATTGGGAAATTAATATATTCCTTTGCATCAGGACCTTCTTTGAATGTTGCATTTCCTTCAAAAGATTTAATAACCTCTTCAAGAGCCTCTTTTGATTTACCTAGAAGTTCTTGTAGTTGAATTGTTTTTTCACCGTACTGCATTATTGTACCTTATTCTACTATTAACTAATATATATTAGTATTTATTGATAGTATTCACAATAAATGCTAATTAATAATTCAAATATTTAAGTTTTAGGCTAAAGATGGTATAATACTACTATGATTAAAATACTAAAACATCTCCTAGCTCTATTTATAGGGGGTATACTTGGTATTCTTGTATTTTTCACCTTTATTGATACTGTAGCTAAATATATAATCGATGATGGGTTAGAACTTTCTTCAAAGCAATATAAGTCAATCTCTACAGTATATGCTAAAAATGGTGATGTAATTGCCTCTGTATACCCTGCAGAAGCGCTTATTCCTATTGGTAAAAAAATAGATGATGACGTTATAAACACTCTACTATCTTTGGAAGATAAGAGATTTTTTGAACATAAAGGTATTGATTATAAATCAATACTAAGAGCGGCAGTTGAAAATATTAAATCTGGTAAGATAACGCAAGGTGGCTCCACTATTACGCAACAATTGGTTAAAAATGAATTCCTAACATCAAAGAGATCATTTGAAAGAAAATTTTATGAAGCCTTTTACTCATTAATTATAGAGACAAAATATGAGAAAGATGAGATATTAAATAATTACCTAAATACTGTCTATTTGGGCGGTAGTATCTATGGATTAGAAACTGCTGCATATAATTGGTACAATAAATCAAGCAACGACTTAACACTTGACGAATTAATTTTAATATTTAATACCATCCCCTCCCCAACATATTATAACCCATACAAATACCCAGCAAAGGCATATGAAAGATATATATTCGTAGTAAATGATTTATATAAAAAGAATGAAATAACTCAGAAACAATACGATATTTTGAAAGTAGCTAACCCGATTGATAAGTTAAAAGTTTTAGAAAACACTAACAAATTAATTACAAGTTATCCTTGGTTATATAATACAGTTCTTTACGAGCTCAAAAAAAATAGCGGTGGCATTAATTTAAATGATGGTAGTGTAAAAATCTACACAAATGTAGACCTTACCTTACAAGATGAGATGGAGAAAGCCTTTAATAAAAATTTATCAAAAGAAGACAGCCCTGATGGCTCTGGTGTAATTTTAGATAATAGCAATATAATAGCCCTAGTTGGTGGGAAAAATTTCACTATCTCTGAAGTAAACTCCGCACTTGGTATATTTGGTGGTGGTTCAGGAAGACAACCAGGATCTCTATTTAAATTTATAACACTGGTAGCAGCGCTAGAAAATGGATACAAACTTACTGATTATATTAACGCTCCCAAAGAAATCCCAATTAAAGGAAGAGACCCTGTTACAAACTACGACAAAAGATCTTATGGTAGAATTACAATTTATGATGCATTTAGAATGTCGGTAAATACTGCTTTTGTAGGATTAGCAGAAAAAATAGGTAGCAAAAAAATTATTGATCAAGCTAAGAAAATGGGAATTGATCTTAAAGATAGGGGTCCTGATATAACACTAGGTATAGATGAGGTCTCTCCTTTAGAGATGTCTTCAATGTTTGCTATGGTAAATACAAATGGTAAATATATTGAGCCAAGATTGATTACAAAGATTACAAAAAACGATAAAGAGATACCAATTAGAAAACAAAGAATCAATTATGGGTTCTCTGAAGACATTATACCAGAAATAAAATTAGCAATGAGGTCAGTTGTTGCAAACGGAACAGGTAGGGCAGCAAGTATAGGTAATTTACCAATAATTGGAAAAACAGGAACAACAGACAGATATACCAATGCCTGGTTTGTGGGAAGCTATGCAAATATTACCTCAGCAATTTGGGTTGGATACATAAAAGGTCAAATTCCAATGGTAAATATTAATGGTTATCGAAAAGTAGCGGGTGGCACTATTCCTGCAGACATTTTCAATAATACCCTAAATAAATATTTGAAAAAATTGTACCCAACTCAGTATAAGATACCAACCAAGGTTGATTTAATAGAAGAAGAAATAATTGAAGAGTTATTACCAGAATACGATCAATCTGAAAGTTTAGGATTTCCATTAAACGAAAACATAGAGGGTGAAAACCAGGCTACAAATAAAGACAAGCCTGTAATCAATGATACAAAAGATATCGGTGGAGAAAAGCCTGTAAATATAGATGAGGCTGTAGATATAATTGCAAACGAGTAAATAAAAAAGGCCCCTCGCATTGAGGGACCTTTTTTTATTTAAGAGTTGATAGGATCAATCTCTCTACAGGACATGCCTGAGTCTAGAGGCCAAGTTGTTCCTCCTGGAACAATAAGCCAGATCCATTTATCTGGATCACTAGGAATTAACTCTGGGGCATACCCATCAGTCAACACTAGCACGAAATCCAAATCATCATCGCAACAAGGTTCTGTTGAACCATCAGCAAGCGTATGATTTACAATGTGGTCTTCAATAACGTGAAAGCTTGTACCTCCACCGCCTTTGAACCCCTCACCTGTGGCAAATGGCCAAACTGAGCCATCGAAACTGTGCCATTCTACTGTAATGTTATCAAGGTCACCAATCATGCCTGAGACACGATCTAGAACCTCTTGCTGCATAGATCCTGATGCATCAATGAATACAGCTCCATGTTTATGAGGCTGCTTACCATTTGCTGAAACACGTGGGTCCCAGTGAATTTTTCGGTTATACTTCCAGCGATTTCCATCGCGTAGCTTTGAGCCAATAGCATCAGAGGTCCACTTCTCCCAAAGATCAGTTTTCCTTGATTTAGTGGTTTCGCCACGCAATGTTCCCGCACCTAAGTCACCCCACGTCTGTGAAGCCTCTGGTGAAGAATCCATCCAGTTTAGGATTTCCTCTTTTGCACCTTGTCTGCCATTTTTAGCTGACTGGATTGCGCCAGATAGAACTTTATCCATAAACTTTGAGACCTCAGTAGGATCTAATGGCGCATTGCCATTACCATTCTGAGCATCTGAAAAGTGAACGCAACCGCCCTGCTTACTAGAAAGTGGTTTTGGCAGACCTTCTAAATGAGCAAAGCAGCCGATATCTGTAGCATAAAAGTCATCCTTAGAAACAGGTTCTTTCTCGATCTTCTTCATACTTTGACGGTATGAATCATAAATTTTATCTGGATCTACAATTACTACCTTCCCATCAAGTTGAATAAGGGGTAGCTTTAGATGCTTTTTAATTCTAAAATTTATACAGGCCTCTGTTGCTAGAATCCAATTCTGATTTTTCATAAGCTCTGGATCGGTGTAAAGATGTACCAACAATAGATGGTATGCTTCATGTGATAAGGCAAAAACCGCTTGTTGAGGTCCGATTTTAATTAAAAAATCAGGATTAATCATAAGCATTGGATTACCATCTGATGCAAGCTTTACCGCAAAGGTATCAATAGTTCTAGTAAATGTAAAATGACATAAACCAACTACGATAGAGGTAATAACAGATGGGCCTAAACCTAGATATCTACGACTCTCTTTAATAGCTAGAATCGCTTCATCTAGAATCTCTTGTTCAATAGGAATTGCTTCCAATAATCTTTTTTTCTCAATACGGGCATCCATGAGGATACCTCCCTTTCGTTAGTTGATATATTTATATAATTAACAATAACCGCTATCAAGAAAATCATAATAATAATTTACATAGTATTAATATATAACACTATATAATTATGATTGATATCGAAACATTGAAAGAAAATATACCAAAAGGGCCCGGTGTGTATTTTTTTTATTCTAAGGGAGTTATTATTTATATTGGAAAAGCTAAGAATCTTCAAAAAAGGATTCTTTCTTATTACAAAATAAATGAATATGACAATAAAGTTACAAATATTGTTACAAAATCAGATAAAATAGATTGGATTCTCTCAAAAAACGAGAACGAGGCATTAATTCTTGAATCCGAACTAATTCATAAACATAAACCTAGGTATAACACGAAGTTGAAAGAGAAACATTCTTACTCGAGGCTAGCTATTGACTTTAACTCTGATTTTCCAAAGATTTTTCAATATAGAGGTGAAAACAATAGAAATTTACATATTTTTGGTCCATACCCTCAGTTATCAGCTAAAGTAGCTATTGATTCCCTTATCCAGACCTACCCAATAAGAAGTTGTAAAGATACTACATTCAAAAGAGCTAAGCTATCTAAAAGGGCTTGCATGTTATTTGATTTAGAGAAATGTTCTGCACCTTGTATTAATAAAATTGACAAAAATAAACATGATGATCTCGTTAAACAGTTAGAATCCTTTTTGCGAAATGAGAGTAACGACCAATACGACATCTTAATAAGCAAGATGAACCAAGAGGCAGAGGTGGAAAATTTTGAGATGGCTAAATTCTACCGTAATAAAATTAATCTTTTAAATATTTTTCAATATAATGGCATCTCCATCTCTAAACAATCACAATCTGTAGATTCTTTCTCTATAAGCTTTTATGGAGAGAAAATAATTCTTGGCTACTCTCAGATAAGAAGAGGCACGATAGCAGCAGCAGGCTACTTATATTTTGATAAGGGGATTGAGGATAATAGGAGTAATCTTTTCGTAAATATTATTAATCAATTTTACAATATATTTAGTTCAAATGATAAGCCAAAAGAACTTATAATAGATAAAGACGAAATACTGGATCTAAATATATTCTCTGAGCAAGGAATTAAAATATCTAAACCTAAATCTGGCTATAAACTAATCTTACTATCACTAGCCCAAAGGCAAGCAAAAGAGGGGGAAAGAATCGCATCCTTGTCAAGCGATAATTATGATGAGGTTTATCATAAAATTACAAGTAAATTGAAAAAGATACTAAACACAAATCTGGATATAGAGAGAATTGAGGTTTATGATAACTCGCATTTTATGGGTAAAAATGCAATTGCCGGTGTTGTAGCATTTGTAAATGGTTCATATATTAAAAGCGAAAATCGTAAAATAATCTTACAGATAGATAACGGCGATGATTTAGCCTCTATGAGAGAAATTGCTATAAAAAGGTTTACTAAAAACAAATTAGGTTACAAAAATCATCCAGATTTAATTTTAATTGATGGAGGTCGAGAGCAACTGAAGTTTTTTCATAATGCTGTAAAATCTTTAGATTTAAATGAATTACCTATTATGATGTCAATAGCTAAGGAGAATGAAGAGCTATACTTTATCGATAGGAAAAGCCCGCTTCGTTTGGAACCCGGTTCAGATCTATTTTTATTTATAACCATGCTTCGCGATAAAGCACATAACAACGCTATTACTGGCCATAGGAATAGAAAGTTGAGAGAAGTTGAGAATGAGATTTTCCCCTTCCTATCCTCTAGGCAAAGAAAGTCACTATTTTCTACATTTGGTGATATAAATGCAATTTATCAAGCTTCAATAGAGGATATAAAATCAGTTAAGTATATCGGCGATAAATCAGCAATAATGTTATATAATCATATAAATAAATAAATTAAGGACTCCAACTTTGATTAGTTTTAATGTTTTTAAATTCTTTCTTGCTTCCATCACTATATAATATATTTATATCAACATTTTTAGCATCCCCAACACCAAACCAGATAGAGTTATCCCCAGTGGACATATAGCTAAAATTTGCTATCCCGCTCTCATAAAAATCGAATTTACTATTATATGAAATCTCTACCCTTGCTCCTATACCCATATTATATAACTCATTAGTAGATGTAGGGTTAATGTTTATATAATTTCCTTTTATTTTACTTGTATTTAAAAAAATCCTAGGAAGAAATACGCCCTGCTCAGACAAAACCAAGTCAAGTAAACCATCATTATTTAGATCCCCTGTTGCGATTGCCGCTGTAGGTTTTCTAATATCTAAACCAGAATTTTTTAAAATATTTTTATAAATTCCTTGCGAGTTAAGCTCCCAAATTTGTGGCGAATCCTCTCTATATCCCCAACCTAGAAAATCAGGGGATTGTCCAAACCTGAAACCGGCGGCCATAACCAACTCTTTATTTCCATCATTATTAAAGTCAGCAAATAAAGAACCCCAACCCCATCCACCAGATAGAACCCCATACTCAGCTGCTTTATCAGTATAACCACCATTCTTATCAGAGACAAATAATTTATTACCCTTCTTAGTATTATCTGAGCACATTCTCCCCCCGGGGCAGAGCCAAGTAAAAAACCCATTACCTTTAATTTGTGTAATAAAAATATCAAAATACTTATCATTATTGATATCGGTAACTGATATTCCCATTAGCGACTCACCTTTATAAATATCATCTTTTAATGAATGGAATTTTCCATTTTTATTTATTAGTACCATACCCGTACCATAATCCCCCGCAATAACAAGATCTCTCCAATTATCATTATTTAAATCAACAGCTAAAATTTGATGAGGGAAGACTGCAGGATAGTAAAATTTACCCCTCATCCCTAAATGTAGATTATCAACTATATTACTATCAATTTCGTCACTTATACCACTACTCTCTGTAGCATCAGAAAATCCTTTACCTCCTTCATTTTTTAAAAGTATCATTCCTTTATTACTAAAACCATCTCTTCTATTCATCTCTGGTTGGTGGCTCATTTGATTCCAACCCAAAATTAAATCATGATAACCATCCCTATTATAATCAATGACACTTACAGTAGATACCGCCATTAAAGTTTTTTTAGGTAACTTATAGCTATATTTTTCAGTCTTGTTCACCCATTTACCATTAATAAATTTATAAACCTTAAATAAATACTCAGTTTCATAAAATTCAGAACCCATTATTAACTCATTAATGCCATCATTATCTATATCAAAAAATATGGGATTACCGTTTCGCGAAAGATAGTCGGGTATATTGCTTGAATTTACCGTGTCTAAAGCCTCGCTCTCAACAATTTCAATATCACTGATAGTAAACTTACCTGTACCATCATTTGTAAGTATAGTATTTGGAGATCGTACAATATCTAATATTGAATCATTATTTACGTCAAATAGAGATAAGCTTCTTGAACCCACTTTTTTTATGCAACCCATTATTGATGGATCCAGGTAGGACAAAGGTAGGTTAGAGTAACTCCCAGCTACTCTCTTATTTTCGATTTTAAAAGAATCAACAGCTTTCCTAGATGTACTATTTGGCCTTCTTATGGAATCTCCAATTAAGGCGGAGCGATAACAATCCTCATCTTTTATATTTTTTATTCCATAAAATGCATCATTTGTAATCTCCTTAAACGATATACCTTCATATTCATCTTTTTCATTATTTTTTGCGAAAAATAGAGATGAAACTGAAATTAAAACCACCGCCATAAATATACTATATTTTTTCATTAAATATCCCCGAAACACATTTTCCTAATTTGTAACCTTCATCTAAATCAAACAGATAGTTATATCCTGTCAGAACGGGTAACTCGCTAAACTCTACAACAAAGTCATTCATACTTTTATAAACTCTTGTTGTAGCCATTTGCGTCACTGTCCCCATAATCTCTAACCTTACCGGAGTATTTAGATCATACTTACTATACACGCCCTCAATTGCGCCACCTATAGTTGCAAACTCTGAAGGGTAGGATGGCCCTTGAGGTAGAGCGGAAGTTACCTGTCTTGATGGCAGTAGTGATATAGGATGAATTAAATTATAATGATATTTGCCATACCAAGATAAAATATGAGCATTATGAACAGCAATTATCGAATCTCGAATATACTCATCTCGTAATTTAGGAGATAAATTGCTATCATTTGCTATGTTTTGGATTAGTTTAATAATAAGCCTGGAGGGTTCATTTCTATGAGCTGGTGCACCTGTGAAATGCACAATTAATGACATAATCCTGCTATATTTTTCCGTATCCTCTCTTTGGAAATTACCCATAATATTATCTACCTCAGCTGCCCTACTCACTAAATCAATATAGTTTTTAACTGGTGGTGCGCCAATCTTACATAAATTTTTGCCAATGGTTTTAATATTACCCCAACTCTGTTCCACTTCGGAATTGTGTCCTAATGGTGGTTTATATGAATATAAATCTCTCTCTGTACTCTCTAAATAATCCGAAGAGATATCTACTTTAACTAAATCTACATTATTGTAGTTATCATTTCTATATATCTCTCTAACAAAGTTATAGGATTTAGTTGCTAAAATGTCTTTATCAGAAAATGGAAACTTATCACCCACAGCAGGACTATTACTAATATCTGAAACAACCATAGAAAAAGCATTTCTTCCAGAGATCTCGCTCCCATTTAACTCATAAGCTGATTTTACATAAGCCATACTTGCATAAGACAATATTCTTGCGTAATCATGGGTAGATAGGTATGCAGGAATCATTATTTGATGGAATTTAGATATCATACCATTCAAACTATCAGAGGTATATTCGTTAGGCCAACCAGATGGCTGACTAGAAAATGGCGTCTTAGGGTTATTGGCTATAAACTGAGCTGAAAATAATACTGCTATAATTGTAATAAATAAAGCAATTTTTTTTATTTTCATATATTAATTATTAGAGAATTGGCTTATTTGTCAAGTTTATATTTTTTTAATTTCTCATTATTTTTTGTATACAATGGGTGTTTTGGTTCACCCGAATTATTTATATCTATACAAAATGGATCTATTTTAGAATTATTTATTAGTTTTTTAACAGCAGTGGCTCTATCATTAAATTTCCCATTGTTACCCCATGCTAAAACTGTCATTTTAGATTTTTTTAAATAATATTTAATATAATAATCATTATACTCCCCTACCGGTTCGGAACAAATTTTAATGATTGAAGGATCTGTGCCCTTTATTGCAAAAACATTTAATACAACCAGCTCACCTAATTTATATCGTTTTGCAATTTTATATGCTCTATTAACAGTAGGGTCTAACTTGTACTCATCTGCTGTTGATGGGTTCAACATGATAAATAAACAAATACCCTCTTTAGACCATTTCCTTGTAAGAACATACCTATATTTATGATCTTTAGAAAATATAGCAGAGCCGGTAGATCTATCTAATATGCTTTTATAAACTACAACCTCTTTTTTCATATATTAACTATCCATTCTTTACTTAATAATTCAGTAACTTGACAATATATGGATTCGATAAACTATTTACATTATGGAAGATAAAGAAAATACGCAAATACCTAAGTCAATCAAATATAGCATCTATATACTTTTGTTAGCTTTCTCTGGTGTAATCTTAGGACTGGGTCTTCAAGTTTTATCTGGCAATAAATCAGAAGTTATTGAAGAAACGAAAGTTTCCAGCCCTGATTCAACTATAGTTTCTGGCGATGGTGTAGAACTTAAATTTGACGATGGTATTAAAGATTGGAACCTTAAAGCAGCACCATACATATCCCCACTCCTATCTCAACTTTCAAGAGAGGTTAGATCTACTTTAGGTTCTCAAAAAGCACTTTGTCAATTTCAAAGAGATGCTCTTTCTTCTGTCCTTTTAATTGAGGAGCCAGAGAATAAAAAGGTTGCAAAAACATTTAATCTTTGGAGGAACTCATTAAAAAATGTTCTTGATCAATGTCTGGACTATAAACCTTCAGGCGATGATGCAAAGGATATTAAAAATATTTATCAGAAAATAGTACTTACTGAAAAATCTTTTGATGCATTTTTAAAGTCTCAGATTAATGATGTAGACATAAAATTTGAAAGAGATCCAAAAATATTTGAATAGGATTTATTTACAATATCCCAAAATCAATCATCATTAATTTTGGTTTTATATACCATTAAATTCTTTTAAAAATCAATATTATGTATTTAATAAAATAAATCTTAATTCCATTATTTTAATAATCCTTATTACTTTTTACAAACAGGGCAGTGGCATTCTACTATTTTATCTTTCAATTTATGAAGATTTCTCTCATGTATAGTTGCTTTATCTTTATTACCAAGAAATAACTCGCAGTATTAACAATAGTAATTTTTATCGTAATACTTTGTAAACATTTTTTTAATGTGCCTATAATAATCTATAAATCAACGAATTAAAAATCTCAATAAAATATTATTTTACAAGCTAGTAGATTAACATAAGACTGAAGCATTTATCTAATTATTATTATTTAAACTAAACCTGTTTTATATCTATAACTTAGAATATTATCAAGGATAGGTCTGCAAATTTCTCTAAAAGGGTCAACACAAAGAGCGTTAATCAGGTCTTCACCGCGTAAGGTATTGAAATTTAAGAACTCTAAAACAAATTTAGTGAAGCCGGTTTTTAAGCAACCCTCTATATCTTTAAATTTTTCGCTGCACACACTTGGCCCTCCGCCTAAAGCAAATGCAGCATTATAAATACCCTGTATACATATCTCTTGATCATCTTTACATATTTTATTTACAAAATCCGACTCGTTATATGTATTACTAGTAAATTCCTTTTCTAATAATAAAGTAGCGGCCTCAGATCTTAAAACAGAACAGTAACTTACTTCGATAAAGTTATTACAATCATTATCACCAAGTTTCATAGACCCATTAGACAGGATTAAATTTGCCAGAGCCCCTTTTAGACATACTTGCTGCAAACCATCAGATGTTTTATTACATATTTCTACAATATCAACCCAATTTTGCATATCATTTTCTATATAGGTATTGCTAACTACCGAGCCTAATATCATATAACCACAAAATATATTTTTAAAATCAAATAAGTAACTAAACTCACCACCAACTTTATTTACTTTAGGACAGATATTAATTAGCGAAGAACTTATAGTATCTACATTATTATTAGAGGCTATCTGCTTAGTTAACCCCCTAGCAAAAGAGCTCTGACACATATATCGATTATTATCAAGCGCTTTGGATGGTTCAAGATTCAGCAATTTTATGTATTTATCTAAACTATCTATATCACCAGAACTACCGATTTTATATCCAACCAACTCACCAACTATCTTACATAGACCGCCGGCATTAGCTATCTCATTTGGTTGATTACTAATAATAGTATTAATGTTTTTTACTTCATTTAATACCTCAATGTAATCATCAGAAGATGTCTCATTTACAACATCTGAGACGCATTTAATAGATAGACATTTCTCAATCTCTAACGATCTTCCAAGACCAGTTAGTTCTTTATTTGAAAGAAGTATCTTGTTTGCAAAGAAAGCTGAAATAATTAATGTAAGGGAAATTAAAACTATTGCTAAAAACTTTCCTCTATTCCATTTTATCCAATTTATCATTATAGTATTATAAGATAGTTATTAAAAAAGTCAACAAGTTTAATAACTTGTTGACTTTCTCAATTAGTATCCGAACCCACCGGCTCCGTATGCTCCGTATGCTCCGTATGCTCCGTATGCACCATAAGCTCCGTAAGGTGAGTAAGCTCCATAAGCTCCATAAGCTCCATAAGGGTAATATGGATTATAAGCTCCGTAAGCTCCATAAGCTCCATAAGCTCCATAAGCTCCATAAGCTCCGTAAGCTCCGTAAGCTCCATAAGCTCCGTAAGCTCCGTAAGCTCCGTAAGCTCCGTAAGCTCCGTAAGCTCCGTAAGCTCCATAAGCTCCATAAGCTCCATAAGCTCCATAAGCTCCATAAGGAGAGTAAGTTGTTATAGTATTAGAATTTGTAGATGACGATGATGAGCCCATCTTATTTGTTGCTGAGACAGTACAGTAGTAATTATATGCAGCAGATAGACTTGTTACTGAGATAGGTGAAGAACTGCCAGAAGCGGTTCTCTGTTGACCACCATTAGAGGATGAACAGGTAGCTGTATAAGAAGAGACACCCTCACCGCCATCAGAGCCAGGTGTAAAGGATACGCTCAGTGTACCAGTACTGTTATTTCCACCATTACCTGCAGCTGGTAAAGTTACAGATGTTGGAGCTGAAGGTGCTGTGGCAGGATTGATTTCAATCTCTGATCTAGCTCCCTCTCCTCCAGGCCCATATGCTGCTAAGGAGATAGTCATATTAGTTCCATTTGTTCCCGCTATAGGGTAGGTTAACGCTGCCCCGTTTGAGGTTCCTTGTCCCTCAAATACCTGAATATTATTTTTGAATACCCTGTACCCGGTAATAGCTCTTGCAGAATCATTAGCTAAAGGCAACCAAACAACACTCACTTGATTATCTTGCTGACAGCTATGATTTGAGGTTGGGTAACATGTTGATGAGGAAGGATTTTCGCCATAAACAGTTGGGGAAGCTGGAACTGTTACAGCTGTAGCAGTTGTTGTTACATCACTACTATTTCCAATGCCATTAACTGTTCTTACCTTGAAATTATAGCTTGAACCAGCAGTAAGATCAGAGATTGTGTAAGTTGTAGCCCCTGCAGATAATGGGGTTGCTGTAAGTAATTGAGATCCATTGAAAACCTCTATACCAGTTACAGGATTTGCTGCTGTGTTTGTAACAGCATTCCATCTCAGAAGAATTGATTTGTCACCATAACCAGGGTTATTAGATGCCATAATTGGCTCTGAAGGAAGACCGATAGCTACAGCATCAACAACGCCAGATGTTCCACCTTGTGATATAGGACCATAAGCTGCAACCTTGTAGTAATACCTCGTACCATTTGTTAGCGAGGTATTAGCATAAGTTAGTTCAGATTGTTGAGATACTTGTATGAAATCAACATTATTAGTTGATCTAAATACTCTATAACCTGAAACTACAGCTTGATTTGTAGAGCTCACAGCGCTCCAATTCAGAGTAAGACTAGATGAGCCAGGTATTGACAATACTGGCGTTGTAACAGTACCAGGGGCGGCAAAAGGAGTTGATCTTGCTGTAATTGGCACTGTTGAACCAAAACTGTTTTTAGCTGAGACTGAGACAGTGCTCTCAACGCCATTTGTCAAGGTTTGGAATGTATTTGTAAGTGTAGATGGACTTAGATCAACGCTAGATATAACCGCTCCTGTAGAAGTATTTGATATTGTCGCAGTATAAGCTACAATCGGTTTTGTGGTTGAGACTGAGCCAGCCCCAGCTGTCCAGGAGGCAGTTATTGAGCCCGAGTCCGGGGTAAGAACAAGATCGGTTGGGGCTACTGGTAAGCCGACAGGAGTTATAGAAACCTCTGCTGATCTAGCGCCCTCTCCAGCGCCACCAAATGTACTCAATTGAACAGCTAATACAGCACCAAGGGTAGCTGAAGAGATCTTGTACGTTGTGGTTGGCTTATTTATCTGAGCAATCTGAGTAAACTCAGCTCCAGGTAGTTTGGTAAATACTCTATAACCAGTTACTGGATTTGCTGTAGTTGATACCACTTCATTCCAATTGATATTAACCTCACCTTCAACACTATTCATACTCAAAGTAACTCCTGAAGGAGCTGAGGGTACGCTTACCGGAGTAATACTATCCTCATTAGTAGTAACTGTAGAGAAAGTATTTTGAACCACCGTCCTCATTGTATAGCTAGTTCCTGAAGTTAGGTTCGTTGCAGAGAAAACAGCCTCTCCAGTTGTAAGATTAATGCTTTTCTCTATAGTATCTGCAAAGACCTTCGCAACTACTACAGGTCTAGCAACTGTGCTTACAATTGAGTAAGTTAGATTCAAAGCCCCACCATCAGAGTAAGTAACAGAGCTTCTAGTAGGCGCAGCGGGTGCTCCCACAACAGCAATCTGTGAAGAACCAGATCTGGTACCCTCTCCACCAGTACCATAAGTTGCTACTGAGAATTCAGCAGTTACGCCTAAGGAGTTACCTGTGTTGGTGTATGTAGTTGAGGATTGTTGAGCCACTTGAACAAAACCACCACCAATTAATTTATAAACTCTATAGCCAGTTACTGGCTTTGCTGTAGTTGAGGCAACATCTTGCCAAGATACCGCTACCTCTCCCTCAGTAGATGTAAATCCTAAGGAAATTCCGCTAGTTGCATTTGGAGCATCGACAGCTACAATTGGTGTATCATCTGTATTAGTTGTACTAAATAAATTCGTAGTTTTTGTTACAAGTGAGTATGATTCACCTGTAGTGAGCGCATTTGCAGAGAAGCTAACAATGGCATTAGTGCCACTTATCACTCCATCCACAGTTACACCATCACCACTTGATGGGGTAGCCACGGTTTTCAACTCATCAATAGGTCGCGCATCAGAGGGAGCGATACTATAATTTAAAGTTACAGCTCCGCTAGCTGCATAGGATACAGTTGCTCTCACAGCAGAAGATGGAGCACCAATAGGAGTCTTTGAGACTGAGGCTGATCTCTCACCCTCACCTGCTTGACCGTATGTAGATACCCTAAAGGAAGCAACCTCTCCAAGAGTAAGGCCGCCAATAATAGCCTCATTTGTAGGTGAAGCTATCTGTTGGATCTGTGAATAACCTGCGCCTGAAGTATATTGGGCGAAAATTCTATACCCAGTCACAGGCTTAGATGTAGTTGAAGTTACATTCTCCCAATTTAGTTTCAAAGTACCCTCAGTTGAGGTAAGTGATAATGATATTGCATCTGGTGCATTAGGTATTGATACTGCTGTAACAGATATAATGCTATCTGTATCAGGAAATTCAGTTGATGGTGTATACTGACCAACATTGTTTACAGGAACAACTCTAAAATCATAGTTTTGACCTGGTGTTAACCCAGTAAGAGTCGCAGATGTAGCTGAGCCAGAAACTGTCTCAACTAAAGTATTTCCATTGTAAATCAGGATAGACTCATATGGAGAGCCTGCGGAAGGGTTATTACTCCAACTAAGAGTAACCCCGCCATTGCTATATGCTGATACCTCAACACCGCTAACTGGATTAGGTTTTGCAATAGGTGTGCCTACAGATTCTGCAGATCTAACACCCTCACCTAAAATATTGCCGGGATTGAATTGACTTACGCCTGAGCTATATGCAGCTACAACAAATCTCTGCTCTACTCCATAAGAGCTCTCAGCAAAAGTTATCTCTGCTTCGTTTTCAGTGGTTTGATAAACTTGAATAAAAGCTGAAGTATTTGTATCCCACTTATAAACTCTATATCCGTTTATAGGGCGGGCTGCTGTAGCTGTCTGAGCATTCCATGATAGAGATAATTTACCAGGTGTGGTTGGTGCTGCAACCACAACACCTGTAACAGCTGCTGGTGCATCAATAGGGGTTACAGATAGGGTGCAAGGAGTTGCTGCATTCCAAGAAGCATTGTAAGTGGTAATTGTTATGCTATAAGTTTTACCTGTCTCTAGACCGGATAAGGTTCTGGAGTATGTTGTTGATCCGCTACTATAGAGAGTATTTGATAGCGGTTCCCCATCTTGGGTTAATTTAAAACCAACAAAAGAACCACTTGGTGCACTCCAAGTTAAAGTTGCGGTAGTTGGTGTCATCTTGTATGAACAGCTATTTACTGACATTGGCCTCGTAGAGTCATTTATAACAACTGAGGTAGATTCCTGACCATCAGAGTCAACAACTTTTACAGAGAATGAATACTGACTTCCAGCTGTAAGACCATTAATTTTACATGCAGTTGTTGTGCCTGCTAATTCCGTAGAAGAGGCACCTTCGCAAGTTACTAATTGTGCTGGCGTTGGGCCTGTTCCATCAGCGTCAGCGTAGACTCGAATGCTCTCATCTGAGCCTGCTAGCCCTGTTCCTAGATCCCATTTAAGTGTATAAGACTCACCGCTGCTATCAGGTAGAGAAGCTCCCTCGGTATCTAAATTGCCATTATTTTCCTGGACAACAATCATATTTGAAGATGGTGCGCCCGCCTTAGTAGTGGTGTATGTAACAGTGGTCAAATCTAATGATGGGTTTGAGGCCGTATAAAATCTTTGTAATGCGCCAAGACCCCAACAAGCTTCATCTACACTATCTGTATCGACTGTCCATTGGCCTAGAATTCCATTCTCGTTTCCGGCAATCATAACACAAGTATTATTTGATGCTCTCATAGCACTGCCGTAGTAGTTACCCGGAGAGATACCTGCTGCTAGTAAAATTGCCCTTGTATTAGCAATCTCAACTGTAGTAACTTCCTCAGCAATTGTTGCATTGGAAATCCTAACCGGTCCTTGATCATCATAGGCTGGTAGATTACCATTAGCTGTGGTAAATAGTACCACCTCTCTTGCTCCCGCAGCTTCTATACCATCACCTAACGAGAAAGTTATTCCTTCAACAGATGCTACTGAGAAAGCAGTCTGCCAGAGATAGGTAGGATTTTCAACTTTTCTAATTGTGTAAATTGAGGTAGAAGACTTACCATACATTACCAAACTAGATAATGCAGCTCGCTCAAGTCCCTTAACATATACCTGTTTATAGGATACAAAACTGATTGCCCCCAATATAGCAATTGCAACAGAAACAGCAATCATTTCCATTAATGTAAAACCTGTCATACGATTCTTTTTGTACCAATAGGATTTCTTACTTAACATATATACCTCTCTCAGTGATCATATTCTTATTATACCGATGCTCTGAGTAAAATTCAATAATATAACAATTTTATTGATAATATTACTCTAGTTCACCTATTAACTTACTATCAAACTGATTCTTATCCCCACGCTCTCTCCCCCACCTCTCTTTAACTAACCCCCAGACATTATACTTAGATTTATATTCAATTAGATAAGCGATAAAATTATCTGGTGATATAAATTCATAACCGCCCGATATACAGAGCTCAATTAGATCTATCTCTTTTGAGAGAAGCTCACATCTCTCAATAAATCTATCTTCCTCTTGATACCAGTTTAAAGGAAGTCTAGAAAATAATTGAGATAGACATCCATTACTAGCTTCACCGTTCTCGACCTCTTTACAATATTTTATATTTTTTTCAAGCCTAATTAAAAACTCTTTTGAACTTATATACTTAGATACGAGTTCGCTATCACTCATCTTATTTGTATAAATATTTTCTTTTAGACCCATAAGCCATCCGCTAACAGAAATACACCCTTGATAAACACTGTCTTTCTCCGTTGCATATAGGTTACAAAGTTTTATTAACTCATTACCCTCTGGTATCTCTAATGCAACCTCATCTATTAGCTCTGGATTTTGCTTAAAATATGGTTGCATCATGACACCATATGCACAATGCCAACCTCCAGATTTATCGATAAAATTAAAACATATAGAGAGAGCATTTTTTACTCTTTCATTAAATAATAAATCATTGTTACTTTGATATGCTGCATGCCCAATTCCTTCGGCGCAACCACCATGTGATTTTTTCTCTGCTTTTTCACAACTTAAAATTAAACTTTTAAAATTCTTATTAATTATCGAATCATCAGAAGCCCATTGATCCAAAACTCCATGAGATAATCCATTTCCGCAATCAATATAATTAACATTTGATATTGCATTCTCAATACTTCCAAAATGCTCTAAAAGTTTTGTACCTAGTAAATGCATCGCAAGGTGGCAGTGCCCATAAAAAATATAATCCTCGGATGCTAATAATGTAAGGGCGTTTGAAGATTCTTTTATATTATTATCAAGGGATTTTATAATTATATTCTGAATACACTTAATGGTCTCAGAATTACTATCTGAAACTACGCTCTTCATATTCTTTGAACATATTTTTGAAGCTGCATACCAATCAAAATTCTTATCTAGTGAATCCAACTTATAAATGTAAACTGAAAAAACAATACTTAGTAAGGTAAAAATGCTTACTGAAGTAACGATTTTTTTCATATTCAAACTGTATCTAATTATTTAGTTTTAGCAAAAATTATTAATTATCCTTAAAACAAATGTGGGGCCCTCTTCTAAAAAGGGCCCCACATTTGCCATTTCCTTTATTACTTATTAGCCGCATTCTGCCAACCAACAAATTCATCGTAGTACCATGTAGCATACTCTTCTGGAGAACATGCTAATGGAGCGTTAGATAAGACTTCATTGATTTTAGTATTGTCAGCTTCTTCTGTTACAGCTAATCCTGATTTATACTTAGCTTGAAGATCACGAGCTGGCTGAATGGCTTCCGCACAAGCAGCGCTTAGATTTCCAACTTGGTTAGAGGCAATAGAGCCAGGAACAACCGCTTCGCCTGGGGCGACGTTTGCCTGATCCTTCTTAGCCTCAACCTCAGGAGATAACTCGACCTGTGACTGCATATCATTTCCATTAACTGTTGATGAGTTTGTTTCTTCTTTAGCAACATCATCTTTGTTATCTGAACCTGAACATGCTGATAATGTTAGAGCAGCAAACATTGCCACTGCAACTATCTTTAGATATTTTTGCATTATTACCTCTATTCCTTAGAACCACACTTTTCAGAGTGTATATATATAATTACTGGTTTATAAAATTTTGCAAGTATTAAAATTTAATTTCACAATAAATCTATTTTTAAAAAATAAAAGTAGCGAGTGGCCAATTTGCTTAGCAACTCGCTACCTTTACTTCTCTTTATATTATTTTTTTAGTAATAATGATACATCAACATCTGATGGCAAGATAACTGCATCAATGACATGAACTACACCATTATTTGATTTCTGATCAGCTGATACTACAGTAGCGTTATTTACTGTAACGCCATTCATTGTACCAAGTCGTACAGGTTGACCTTCAACAGTTGCAACCTCACCATCTGCTACATCTGCTGAGTAAACCATACCTGAAACTACATGGTAGGTTAATACCTTAACTAGGGTATCTTTATTCTGTGGGAGAAGTAGGGCTTCTAAAACTCCAGCTGGTAGAGCTGCGAAAGCGGCATTGTTTGGCGCAAATACCGTAAAGGGACCTGCTGATTGAAGAGTCTCAACTAAGCCGGCTGCTTGAAGAGCTGCTACCAAAGTAGATAGGTTTTCATTACCCATTGCAAGATCAACTACAGTGCCAGCGACACCCATATTTGACCCATCTGTATTCATACCATTATCTGGTGCCATATTCTGATCTGTCTGTTCTACAACATCAATTGGCTGTTCTAAGGTTTCTTCCTTATCGCCCCCCGAGCAAGCAGATAACGTTAATGCTGCTAACAAGGCAACTGACATGATTTTTATATTTCTTTGCATTTATCCTCTATTCTTTTACACTATAATAAGTGTGTAGTTTAATAATTACAGGAGTTATAAATTTGTCAAAAAATAGAGATATAAAATTTTATACTTTGCTCTTTTTATCTGGCAATTCAAATGGATAATCATTATCAGGTGTTCTTATCTCACCAAACTCTGGCATATTTCCTGAGTTGGGGCCGCTCTGTAATAAAGTATTAGTTTGCTTAATCCATACATAACAATACTCTCTATAAGGTGAGCTAGCTACTCTTTCGCACATCTCTATTCCTGCAGAAACTGAGCCTGTATTTAGAACTACTGACGCACCACCTGCAGTTAAACAGGTATCAATTTGACGCGAATCAGTCATTTGCATACAACGCGTCATCATTACTCTATAGTCATAACCTGCAGCTACACCCAGGACTCTAGCTACGCCACCGATACACCTCTCCTCAAAAAATAAAGAGCTTTCAGCATATATAGGACCGTTTCCTCTTGGCTTCTCAGAGTAATCTCTACACCAATTACCCATTTTTTCTACATTATTTTCGCTAATTGTAAGAAGAGCGGGAAATATTTCTTGATAGCACCAATACTTTGAGTTTGTCTCTGCTCCATAACAAACATTAAATACCAATTCCGGTTTATTCATTGCATTCTTCTTATACCAATCTAAAACTTTATCGTCAGCCCAAAAATTCATCCAAGCCCCAGCTTGACAATCCCTGTAATGTACACTAGTATTTAGTAAACCGTTACAATACTCAATAGCACTATTTGGATTAGACATCATTTTTGTCATTATAGTATGGCCTAATATGTGGTTACAAGTCCAGGCATACCAATTTTGAACCAAGTTCATATCTTCACAAATTTCACCAGTCATTGTAAATATATTTTTTCCATAGTTATTGAAATATCGCTCATATAAACCATGAATAAACCCGGTCCCGCAAACCTGGGGATCATAACTTGAAACCAATGGAAAGTCGCCATTAGTTAACTCGAAGGCTAACTGACCTAGATTATGAACCGTCTGATGGCAATGAGTTGGGAAAGTTTTACCTTTATTATTGCGGACCTGTTCTACAATATGATCTAATGCTACTTTTATGCCTTTCTCGTTAGCCATCTGATCGTAAAATGTAATAAAACAATCTCTTGAATTTATAGTATCGCAATAATCAAAAGTGATATCTAGATACTGAGGTCTCGGACCGGCTCCCTCTTCAGAAGTCATTGCTCCATTATTTTTTGATATAGTAATACTTTTTTCAATACCTACACTATCCATAGAATTAAGAATACTATTAGAGAATTTCTCTGAAGGTATAAAAAGAATTAATCCTAGAGCAATGAGATATAAAAATTTATATGAAATCTTAGGTAGTAAAATTTGTGCGTATTTATTTGTTATAAAAAATAAAAATAGCAAAACTATTATAATAAATAGCCATCTCTCATTAGAAATAAAATTATTTCCCAAGGTTGAATTTAATGATAGCTCTCTGATAACAGTAAATAATACTGAAGCTGATAATAATATAATTATTGTAGGACTTATTACCGACAACTTACCTGTTATCTCCCTAATTCGTAAATTTCCAATAATTACACCTAATGCTAGAACAATAGCTATATTGAAAATATACGAGCCCGGTGATATTATTAGCGAGGTAGTTAGTAAAGTTATTGAGGCAAAATCATACTTATATTTTATATTACTACTAATAACAATAATTATAAGTAGTACAATAATAGGTAAAATTAGATAAGATCTTGGGTGAATTATGAATTGAGGTAATAGAAATATTGATGACGATTGTAAAAGATTATAATCATATATATTCTTCTTGCTCATAATATATAAAGCTGCTGCAATAACACCAGGCAATAAAGAAACTGATAGCAGATTTTTGTTATCAGAGATAGAGTAAAAATAGGTTGCCAAAATAGTAAAAAACCCGGTTGATATAAAGTAGATAATTTTATTTCTCATGCTTGACTTCATATTAATACCTTCCCTGTATAATAATTTTAATCAAATATATGTTAGCCATTATATAATACCTGGCACATCACTAAGTATTGAAATGCAGTAAAGAACAAAAGGCAATAACAATAATTTCACGCTTATTAAAAATTTATCAGAAAATTTACTTTTAAATTTATTTGAAACAACTCTAATTAATGAAATAACTATTAGCAATAAAGCTACACTAAGTACAATAATGTAATCATCAGTAAAACCTTTTGGAATTTCATTTTTACTGTAAATTAATTTACTTCCTATAAGAAAAGTAACAGAAATAATTAAGGAATATAATGAAAATAAAATAGTTTTGAATTTTGCAAAATCTAAAAATTGCGCTATATACAAACCACCTATAATATTTACTACCATAATTGCAATTATAGAAAAGTACCCTCCAGGTAGAGCTAATGAGTGCTCTGCTAATAATACTGAGATCATTGCAAATATTAAAACCAACCTTCTCTCTTCATTTCTCTTGCTAAGTGACATCGCAAATGCAGCGATAGGAACACCCAACAAGCCCCATGTATCCACCCGAGCCATAATTTCAACTTGAGTTAGAACGCTATCGGTATTTCTTAATACAAAATTTATAAGATATATTATTGATAACGCTCCTAATAACAATGAGCTAATAAAGGTTACACCTTTTTTTCTTAAAAATGTAAAGGCAAATAATAATGCAAACAATCCCCTTGAGAAATCAAATATGTATTTTTCAAATGGAATTGTAACTGCTCCATGTCTGTGATTTCCAGCTCCTTTAGAAAAAAGCTCACCTTTCATTGTAAAGGGAATCTCACCTTCTATTTGAGCTCGGTCACCCTTTGATTGTATTACTTTAAATTTAAAAATATACTTCCCCTCTGCTAAGGTTGGTAGAATACCAATTACATCTTTATCTTCTGTTTTTGTAATCTCAGACCTAGTAAACAAAGCTGGAGCTTGATCATATAACCCATAAGCTACCTCTCCAGTTTCAGAGTTGACTACTTTACCTTCAAATGTTCGAGAATCAACCGGAACTTTAAATGATACCCTATACTCCCTTATAGGGTAGTATAAGGTAACTCCAGCCGATGGCCATGAAGAGATAACACTTGCTGGTAGAGTTTTTACCTTTGAATATTTAGAGCCATCTCCTAAAGTTGGCCCACCGGAGATAGGTTTTATCATTTCTATATCTGTTATCTCATCATAAACTTTCTCTCTAGCCTCTTTTTGAGAAATTTCTTTTTTTACTTCATTATTTCCATTGCCAGTGCTTGTTTTTGTATCACTAGTAAAACCACCCTCATTCTCATCAGCAAAAGCGCTTCCAGACGGAAGTAATGTTAAAAATATTATAAGTGATAATTTTACAAATTTATGCATATCTCAATTATTCCAGTTTTGACAATCTCGTCAAATATCATTGTTCCGATAATTATATTATGGCTAAGAATAAAACTCACTACTACGATAGCTCATCTATGGCAGAAAGCAGAACTATTGATAATAATGAGATTTCCGATATACTTGAAAACTCTGCGAAAGGGTTTGATCCATATTTAGTAACCCATTTAGTAAGGAGATTTCAATTAACTTTGATTGAAAATAATCGGAAATACCAAGAACTAATTGACTTTATCGAAAAAATAAGACATGAGAAGGAATTAGAGCAGGACCCTTTTTATAAAGTTTCAAATGCGCTACCCTTACTCTCAGTCGAAGAACAGAGAAAAATTTTAGATGAGAACTATCTTTCAGAATTAGAAAAATTAAAAGCTGAACAGCATTTTGCTCAACAAATCCAAATAATTATAACAAACGATATTAATAGAATTAAATCTTTATTAGGCACATTATCTAATGATAAAAATATCCCTGAATCAATTATTTCAGAAATAAATAAAATATATGACCAGATAAAATCATATAAAACTGTTAGAAACTTTAATATTTAATCTATATAACTTATTTACTATACTCTTCATTGATATCAATTCTATTCCAAACAGCACCTGTGGGGGTAGTTATGTACGGTGGAATGAAATTAGGATCTTTCTTACCGCGGTTATCAAATGAAAATATTTTAATAAACCCGCTGAGAGGAAATCCATTTTCAGCATCGTAAATTCCAAATGCGCCTTGATATCTAGTTGCCATCGAGCCATAGAAAACAAGCTTATTAGGGCACTCATCCATAGATTGATCAATAAACTCACTCTCATTGCTTGCTAAATTTCCAGAGTATACAGTACCCTCAAGACTTATAAGTATTGCGTCAACATATATATCTAAGCTGCTTTTTTCATCATCAGATAAGCTGCTACAATTAGTAATTTTATTGGACAAAATAATTATATCTTTACCAGAGTTAATTCCTAAGACATCTCCGGTAACACTCCTGCTCTTATCTGTGTAAATTATATTTTGATTAATTTTTGTTACATTTTTTACATAAACAGTAAGCCTGCCATCTAGCAAAGAATCATTGTCACCATCACCATCATTACCTGCTCCTGTAAAATATGCGTTACCATCAACGGTAATCAAAGAGTTGTTAATTATAGCACTTCCATCACTCTCTCTACCAGGGCATGTTCCTGTCTTACTTAGCCCTGCATTTATTGCGGTAGTATACTCATAAAATAAAGTATTTCCATTTATCTCTAAAACTGCATTACCACATAAGTGTATACCTATATTTGATTTTTTTGCTTTATCAAAACTTATCTTTCCCGAAGGGATAGTTAAAGGGCTTTTTATATCCACAATCTGCGGTGAGGGTAGAAACTCAGCTCTTACATTTTGAGAGGCAGATGTCGGACAGGTATTTTTAACTCCCGTAGATTTACCTTTTGTGAAAACATATAAGCTATCAATAAATATTGATTTATAATTCCCGCAAACATTAATAAAGTCGTCATTTGAGTAGATATCACCAGATATAACGTCAAAATATGTATAATTCACACTTGGGCAGAGAGATTCACGGGTATTTATATCAGTAATTGAAGGGTTTCTTTTACTATCTGATTTAGCACACAAATCAACTCCAGAGTTCACAGATAATCTATTTGGAAAGAGCCAATTATACTCATCTGAAAAACCTGGTGAAATAACATTGTACTGAGAGAAAAATGAAAAATCTTGGAACTGCCACTTTCTAAGTCGTTGATCTATATTTAATATTTTACAATTAGTAGAAAAGTTTACATTTGGAGCCAAACCCTTGCAATCATATCTCACCTTTGATGTAACCGAAACCACTCTCTGTTTTCTATCAAGGCAAGCGGTATCGGTATCTAAACAGATCTCTTTATTGTTCCATAAATCTTTATTAGGTGAAATATATAGTTGGTAGCAAATCTCCGTATCATCTAATCCGCACTCTATGGCAATCGGCATCGAAATAGACCTTGAAGAAGTAACTACATTTGAGCTGTAGTATTTATACCATTTATTACTATTAGACTGCGCTATAGCGCTTTTGTTATAAACATCAATAATACTATTCTCATTAATAAGTCCAGGGTAATCATTTATATTATTTAACCTAGAAAAGAAATTATCTATAGAGCTTTTTCCTAATAATCTAGCCTTTGCGAGTTGCTCTTGTTGGAAAGCTATTTTGCTTTCATTCTTTGATGATTCTAGTAACATTACAACAGTAGAGGTTAGCACTACAAGAATTACTAAAAAAAGACCCATAGCAAAACCCTTATTTTTTCTCATTGCTCAATACCGTAACTCTTTGATGGTAGGCTAATTGTAGCCTTCATTGGAAATGTTTTTGTAATACTCTCACCTACAGTGCCATCTGTATTTACTATATAGTCAAAAGGTGAATTATAACTAAAATTAGCCTCCATTACGACAAGTTTTATCTTTGTTAACTTCTCTGCAGATAGAAAGCAATTAGATTCAGGCTCAATTTTTCTACCAGATGAATCATAATATTTAAATATCTCTACCTGCCCGCATAAATGATAACTCTGCTTACTAACATCTACCTCACCAACTCTAGTATCTGTATAATTGCCTATAAAATGAGCACAGTTTGTTGAGAAACAAGGACTTCGCCACTCAGGCTTAGGATTTACATACTCATCTATTGACATACTATGAGAATATTCAGATAGTAATAATAAATTTAAGCTACAACCGGTTGAATTATCACTACAAAGTCTTACTCTAAAAAGATTTGGATGCGTGTTATCTTTTGTCGAGACCCTATTTCTGGAAAAAAATGCAATTGAATTGGTGCTTGCTGATATTATAGGATAGAGATCATAAATAATTTTTATACATCTTTGTGTAACTAACTCATTACTAGGAATTTCGCATTTACCTAAAGGAACCGTACCTCTTAAAGCTGTTGTAATATTTCTAAATGAATCTCTAGCCTTATTCTCAGCAATCATTCTTTTACTAGTCTCAACATTAAGCTCTACACCACTATTTATCGTTCTTGCAATTAGTGCTGAAAATGTAATTGAGAGCGTCACGGCCACTAGTATCTCAACTATAGAGAAACCTTTCCTTATGTACATGTAACTCCTCCACCTATTGCGTAAAGACATTTTGAATTAACACCAATCGCTAGTACTTGACCTGTCCCGTTCTCATCTAGTACCAAGTACTCTCCTTCTGAAATATATGGAAATACTGCAGCAAACCTCTCACTACCGTTATCACTACATGCAATACCCTCTCTTGTTATACTATCGTCATTATTTATAGATGATGCAAGGGTAACTAATTTCTGGTTTGTCCTTGCAAGTACAACTAATAAATTTGTGTTATCTTCATATATATCAAAGTTATTAGGGTATGATATTAACTCAGTAAACTCATAAAATCTTTTATTAGCATCTAAGTTACCTTTTGTATCTATAAATGGATCAGAGTATAATATTTTAACACTATTTCTCAAAAGCGATGGCTGTGGCGTTAGTTTTGAAAATAGAGCATTACATGAAGTAGTGGTAGCTACAGCATTACCTGCTACAACATCATCAATATATGGCAACCATTGAGAACTAAAAATTACCGAGTCCATTTTATATGCTTCTATATAATTACCATCCCCATCTCGCTCTCCTAAATTTCCTGACAAGCAAGGTTTCCACTCTTTATAACCAGACTCATAACCACCATTATCAGAGCAATTAAGTGCTGGATCAAATGTAAGATCACCTCCCTCGGTAACAAGCTCTCTTGTACATGCAGATTTAATTCTATTGCTTTCACCTAAAATATTGCTGCTCATATCACTATTTACCTCGCTACCACAATTAAAAGCTCGAGCAGTTTCTAATAAATTCTGAGCATAAAATGTTATCTGGGTTTTTACTCTATTTTTTGCCATATTTCTTTGAATCGATGATGTGGATAATGAAACACTTGCAACCAATGAAACAGTCAATGTGGAGGCAACAACAAACTCAATGACTGAAAAGGTTTTTTTACGCATACATTACTCATTCCTTAGCGGGTCTAGAAAATCGAAATTATTAATACTCGACCTACTCAGATACTGCTCATAAGCTTCAGTGTTGGTAACATGCTCAAGGGCGGTTTTGCTATCTATTTTTCCAAGTGCAACCAGATTTGCTAAGGATTTATCCATAGATATCATCCCTACTCCGCTTGAATTATCCAAAACGCTGCCTATTTCATGAAGTTTATTCTCTCTTATCATATTTCTGACAGCTGTAGTAATTACTAGTATCTCATTGGCAAGAAATCTTTTATTTTTTCCAGCAATTAGTTTTTGAGCAACTATACCTTGAAGCGAGGATCCTAATTGAGCTCTAATCTGACTCTGTTGTCCCGCTGGAAATGCATCAATAATTCTTGTTATAGCCCCGCTTGTACTTGAAGCGTGAACCGTAGCTAGAACTAGGTGACCTGTCTCGGCTGCTGATAACGCAGTTGCAATTGTCTCCAAATCTCTCAACTCACCAACTAGCAAAACATCTGGATCCTGTCTAAGAGCGGAACGTAACCCCGATGCAAAATCCTTAACATCTACCCCTATCTCCCTTTGGTGCACCATAGCTCTAACAGATGAATGTACATACTCAACTGGATCTTCTAATGTCATAATGTGACAACTTCTATTTCTATTTATTCTATCTACCAACGAAGCCAGAGATGTTGATTTTCCTGATCCGGTGGGGCCGCAAAATAAAACTAGTCCGCTATGAAGGTTGGTGAAATTAATAATTGATTCAGATAAGCCTAAATCCTCCGCCCTAGGAGGTAAGCTAGGTATTTTTCTTAGCGCTAATGCTAATGATTGTCTCTGTCTATATAGACTAACTCGCCATCTGGCATTTGCATAGGTAATAGCACAATCGACATCACTCTTATTAGCAAAGTCCTCTCCGGCAATCCATTTAGCAGCCTCTTCTAAATCTAATAATGATAATGGCAACCAATTTTCTATATTTTTTAACTCTCCGTTAACCCTAATGACCGGTGGTGCACCAACAGATAAATGTAAATCAGTTGCGTTCTGCTTAACTGTTTCATACATAGCCAAACCAATATTTCTTGGTGCCTCATCTACCTTTGAGATTTTACTCTTCAACTCTGTATAAACCGGTTCAAGTGCGATAGATAATGTAACTGACATGCCGGTTAATTGTTCGAACTCCCTGAATTCGAATGGGGTTGGTATATGATTAATTATTATATTAATAATATCGCCATTTATTCCCGCCCCAATTGCATCAACATCCGAGGGGATGAATCTGCTGGCCTTCATGTCAATATGATAATTTATATCATCAATTATTTCAAACCCAGAAAGTAGAGCAGTTCTTCTAACCTCTTCTATATCCATACAATCTCCTTTAGTAGTACAATATTGTTTTTTATCATAATACAATTATTCTCTGTATTACTGAAGTGGCAGTTATTATACTTTATGGAGCCGGTGGAAAATCAAAATCTTTAAAGGTTGCAGCCGAAGGAGGAGTTGAGGCAATACAATTACTATCTGTTCTTTTTTCTACCGCAAATTTATCTGCACCACTTTTACTAATTTTAACAAACCAACAATTGTAATTAACATCATCAGTTGTACCACCTCTAACTGCAGCTATAAATTCAGTATTTGAATTTGCTACATTTATGGAGACAATCTTTGCCTTGCTAGTACCAGATGGAGTTGAGGCCGCTGTGTTCCAATCAATATTTGGCTCATCAACTTTCAATTTGGCTGCTGTAGCTTGAGAAAAATTACCATATTCATAAAGTAAACTTCTTGCTACCTCAACAGAAAGTCTTGCTTGCTGTTTTGCGCTGGCATCTTCTGCCTGTCTCTGATTTCCTAGCAATCTAGGAATTGCTATAGCACTTAGTACTAAAACTAATGTAACTGCAATTAATATTTCAGTTATTGAAAATCCTTTTTTATTATTTCTCATTTGAACCTCTCTCATGTTTTTATTATCCAACATATATAAAATTGTCAATAATTAGATTTTGTTTTTCTATTAAATTTTTGAGCTAATATCTAAAACTGGGAGATAAAGAGCTACTAGAAATATACCAACAATACCACCTATGACTACCATCATTAACGGCTCAATCAATGTAGTCATAGATTCTGTTGTATCGTTTAGCTCCTCAAGTGCTGACTCAGAGTATTTAGCCATCATCTCAGGTAATGCGCCGGTCTCCGATCCTACTGTAATTAATTGAATCATTAGCTCTGGAAAAACACCTGTTTCGTATAAAGCAACAGAGAGAGGTATACCATCAGTAACCCTCTCCTTTGTTCTAATTAAAGCCATCTCATGAGTTTTTAAACCTACAGACAAAGAAGCATATTTTAAACATTCTAGTAGTGGCACACCCGCTCCTAGTAATGCTGATAGAGTTGAAGAAAGTCTTGCAACTGAACTTTTCTCAAAAAGTTTACCAACCAAAGGTAATTTAACTTTTATTTTATCAAATTTAAGTGCACCCTCTTCGGTTTTTCTCCAACGTTTTATTGAAATAAAAGCCGCTGCTGATATAACTCCCACTATAGCAAAAAATATGCCAGCTTTATCTGATAATGCTAAAACTACTTTTGTAATAGCTGGTAAGCTTGAGCCCATATCACCGTAGATGCTCTCAAATTTTGGAACAACAAATAGTAATAAAGCGCTAACCAGTAAAACAGTTATAGCTAAAACAGCAGCAGGATAAAATAATGCAGATTTTACTTTCTTCTTTAATCTTTCCTTGCTCTCAAGTTCGATAGCAGCTTTTTTAATGGCTATATCTAATCCACCAGAGGCTTCTCCAGCGCTGATGAGAGCTACGGTTAGCTCACCCCACTCACTCTCTCGCGTTGCCAAAGATGAAGCCAAAGTTTTTCCCTCACTCATTAAGTTTTGTATCTCAGTCAATCTATCCCCAATTAAAGTATTTTTCTGCATCTTAGCTAAGGCACCTAAAGCTCTATATAAGGGCATTCCTGCGGATTCCGTAGTGGCTAATCTCTCTAAAATCCAAAGTACATCTCGGTTTTTTAACTTCTTTCTTTTTAATTTATTAAAGCCATTTTTGAATTTATAATCGATATTATAAATCTCTCTCTCATTAATTGGCTGTTCCCAAAGTTCTTTATCTCTTTCAAAACTATTTTTTGATTTATTTTTCCCTTTGAACATTAGACACCCGCTCTCTTTAGCTCATCAAGGGAGGTTACTCCCTCTGATAAAAATAATATAGAGTCAAAGGAGAGACTTTTGCATCCAGATTCCCTCATAATTTTTGTCAACTCACCTGAGGATACTTGTGCGGTTATAGCAGTCGCAATATTATCATCAACTACAAGCAACTCACCAGTTACAACTCTTCCCTTATAACCTGTTTTATTGCAATTTCTGCAGCCGGCTTCATTTGCTTGATAGAAAACCTCTGGGATCTCAATCTCCTCCGGCCAATCACCTCTACTTTCAAAAAAAGTTAGATCTGGCTCGGTTGGTATTCTACAACTGCTACATAATTTTCTTAAAAGACGCTGACTAATCACACCTTTTAACGCTGAGGCAATTACATAACCAGGTAACCCTAAATCTGTCAATCTTGTTGGCGCACCGGATGCCTCATTAGTATGGAGAGTTGATAAAACCAAGTGTCCTGTTAAAGCAGCTTGAGCAGCCAAGCCAGCAGTATCCTTATCTCGAATCTCACCTACAAGCATAACATCTGGATCAGCTCTTAAAAAACTTTTTAAAGCTGCGGCAAAGGTAAGACCTGCTTTTTCATTTACCTGTACCTGTGTAACATTAGGAATTTTAACTTCAACTGGATCTTCTACTGTCAATGTTTTACAATCCTCCGTAGCTACAACTCCTAGAGAGGAGTATAAGGTTGTTGTTTTTCCACTTCCTGTTGGTCCAGTAACAATTATTAGACCGTGAGGACTTTCTAAGACCTTTAAAAATGGAGTCATAATATGATCATGAAACCCCAAAGCAGAGAGTTTGACTAAACCTCTAGATTGGTCAAACATTCTCATTACAACACCCTCGGTTGACCAAGATGTGGGAATTGAAACAACACGACAATCTATTTTTTTCCCACTTAAAATTCTCTGGAATCTACCATCTTGAGGAAGTCTCCTCTCGCCAATATCCATAGATCCTAAAACTTTAATTCTATTTATTACTCCAGGAGCTACAGCCATTGGAAAACTTTTCTCTAAATGAAGAACGCCATCTACGCGATACCTAACATTTAATTGTTCCGGACCTGGCTCTATATGAATATCTGAGGCACCCTGTAAAATGGCATCTTCAATAATTTGATTTACGAGCTGAGCCATTCTACCATCATCGTTACCAATATTTTCATCAATTTCTATAATACTCTCATCGGAAATCTCTTTAACGGTCTCCACCTGAGTTTGATCATTGATTCTCCTTCTCCATATCTGTAATGTTGTATCTATCCTATCTGGATCAGCAGACCAAACTTTAGCGTCAAACCCTGCGAGTGCTATCCTAAGATTATCAAGTGCAACTAAATCTGATGGATCAGCCATAGCAACTTGAACATTATTACCCTCTCTTGAGAAAATAATTGATCGCCAACCTTTGCTCTGCTCAAAAGGAAGAGTTACTAAGGCTGAGATTGGAACTCTTTCTGGCTCCAAATCATAAAATTCAATTATATTTGGGTTAATACTACTCTGTAGGTCGCTCCCTTTTCTCGTTATTAATTCTTTGCCGGTATCAATACCACTAAACTCATTGGTCATATTAGTTAACCTCGGCATAGAAGCGCATTGTTATATTCAATGTATAAAGACCCTGCTCTTTTTGCAACGATAAACTCTCGATTGTAACAAGTCTACCAATATTTGGTAGCAAATCAACAAAATTGTAAATACTACCAAAATCACCGGTAAAGGTAGAGCCTATACTCCAAGCATTTAAACCTTGAGGAATCGACTCATCAAAGACAGGTGAAGGTGCTGGTGTTCCCGAACTCCAAATAAGATTACTCTTATCTGCTAGTGCTGAGATTTCTTCTAATACCTCAGGTAGGGATGATGATGAAGGCACTTTTCTATTTACAATTTCTAACTCTTTTGTTTTACTATCTATGTCTCCCTTTATTTTGTTTGCTTCGTTTATATCTTTTTTTAGCAACTCTAAAAGAGATGCGGAGTTCTTGCTTTTTAGTTTAACCGGTTTCACATACCTATTAGAAAGGTCAAATGCTAAAAAGCCAATTACTGCTGTAATAAGCAGGGGTATCAAAAGCACTTTTGATTTTTGTAACAATTTACTGTTCATATTATTTACTCACCTCTGCACAAATTGCATCTCTCTTCAAATCCTCTATCGGCTGTTCTAACATATCCCTATTTTTTAATGTAAATGATATATTATAATTAGCTTTACCATCTCTAAAGGTGAAGGAATCGCTCCAGGCGGAGTCTACACCAGTTAACCCTCTAAGGAAAGTCAGCATATTAGTAAGGTCCTGTGAATTACCATCTTTTAGTTCGCTCACAAAAGTTACTTTTAAATCCCTCTCAAGTTCGCCAATCTTTATTTCATTAAGAATCAAAGTTTTAATTGTGCTTTTCTTCAACTCTTCTTGTATATAATAAACTATTAATAAAGTATAATCCCAATCTGGTTGGCCGCAATATAGATCCTTATATATTAAATCTTTCCTCATTGTATCTTCATAGATGCTATAGTATTTATCCAGTGAAGCCAAAGAGTTCTGATAAGTTTTCAAATCAGCTTCAAGGCCACTAAGTTTATTTTTTTCAAAGAAATATGGTAATACTGTAACTAAAACTAGAGCACCAACAGCTATCATAGAGAGAATAAATTGCTTAGCTCTTTTATCTTTTCTTTTCTTCTCTTTTGAAAGCGCTAAAGCAAATGGGTTAACATATGAGATTTGAGGCATATCAAAATTAGTCGTCATTGCTGCCAAATACGCAGTTACCGCCCTCAGTCTATCCTCTACAGGTAATTGAACTAATCTTTTCGAAATTTCCTCATTCAATTCTATAGTAAAGTTTTGCTCAAAGATTGCCTCTTCTAACCCAAGTAGGTTTGCCCCAATACCAATAAGATTAATCTTTTTGTATACTATTTCGCCAGTTCTCTGCCAATAATCAACAGTTTGTTTAATCTCATTAGCAAGATTTTGATCGTAGACCCGTATCTCATTTTCTAAAACAGGGTCAACCTTCGCATTTCTATTTAACGCAGAATAAATCTTAGCCCTACCTACTCCTGACTCACCAACCTTGTTTGCTAATGTGTCAAGTCCTCCAGTTCTTAGTTGTCTGTAAGCAACTTGTCTGCCCTCCGCTACTAAAGTTATATCAACTGTTTTGTTTCTAACAGAGACCCAAATGCCATCTAAACCACCAAATACAGCTGGCGGGGAAACAACCTCTGAGTTAATCTTGCCTAAAGCTTTATAGAGCTCCTCGATTTGTGAAGCTGGCGTGACCATCGCTATACCAGAGGAAACAGTTGTGCCTATCATGCTATCTTTATCAAAAAATAATCCTGAGGTAGTGTTACTCTCTCTTGGTACTGGCATTGCCGCAAAAACAGCATCCTCGAAATTTTTCCTATCAAATAAAGCCTCAGTGGCATCTATTTTTTTAAAATTAGTACCCATGCTCGAAAATACCACTCGTACGGATTTAGTTAATTTATTTAATTTATAACCAGAGAGCGCTAACTTTACAGCACTTGATAAACTATCGTTATTAATAACTCTCATCGATGTAGCATAACCATCAATAACCTCTACTAATGTAACACTATCACCATCTATCTCTAAACCTATTATCTCTTTAGACATTTTACCCCCATGTTTGTTATTATGCCTACCTCTATAATTTAGCAACTAATACCTAAATTAAATATTGTTACAAATTGTTGACTCTCCCCCCTCATTACATAAATAATCTATTGCATCGTAGATACTATCCACGGGGACAATCTCTGTATTTTTGCTTTCAACGTTTCTCAAGGCATCAAAGTTCGCTGAAGGAACAAAAAACACATCTGAATTAGAGTCAGTGGCCGCTTTATATTTGTAAATAACCCCATCTATCGCACCAATACTGCCATCTAAATTTATTGTTCCGGTGCCTGCAATCTTTTTACTGCCTGTTAAATCACCCGTAGTTAAACTATCAATAAGAACTAATGTAAATATTAACCCACCCGATGACCCACTAACATTTTCAGTCTTTAATTTATCGATATCAATTTTTGTGCTACCTATTGGGTATAAATTAATCCCAAGTTTCTCGCCACTTGGGATGGAAAGATTGTTAAATTCAACAATCTTCTTATTTCTAATCACTGAGACGCTACTGACGCCATCTGCAATTTCAGAGACTAATTTTTCATAACTAAAAATCTCAGATGAGTCAACATAATTAATAATATCGCCAATATTCAAACCAATTTTCTCACCGTTACTGCTCTTTAAAATATTTGTAATAAATAAACGAACATTTGGAGTGCCAAAAACTACTGACTCAGCAACTAATGCCGCCGACTGCTTAGCACCTAGCATATCAATGCCATTATCGTTGCTTACATTAACTGGTTCGGTTGGAAATACATTTGCCTTATCATTAAAATAAGTATATATATACTCATAAATTTTTAATCTTTTAACTGCAACCGTAGTCATGTGCCAACTCCCCTCATATTTTTCTGCTGAATCGTAAGATATTTTATATAAAGGGCCCGGTTTGATATTTATGAAGTTTGTACTATAAACCATTAAACTGTAAATCATCGAGGCGATAAACAAACCCCCAAGAGCTTTTATAATAAACCAACCTTGTTTTCCCTCACTACCGAGCTTATTATTCATAATTTTATTATTAGCTAACAAACGATAATGTCAGTAATTTATTTCACTTTAACTATTTATATAATTTATATATACTAATTCGGCTCACTTTTAATAAATGACAATTATCAATAAAAAGTAAAGTAATCACATGAGTTTGGTGATTAATAACTATGAATTAGTAAATACTATATTTATTTTTTTAATAGGCGGGACTTTCGGTTCTATTTTTGCTAGCTTCTACCAACTACTCATAGACAGAATCCCATTAGGAGAGAGTATTGTAGGAAGATCTCATTGTATTTGTAAACGACAATTATCGATCCATGAAAATATTCCGATTTTTAGTTATTTCATTCTTTTAGGTAAATCAAAATGCTGCAAGAGTAAAATTCCTCCTAAACATTTTTTAGGTGAAATTGCCTCTTTTCTAATCTTTGGTTTAATATCCTTATTAACAAACTATTATATATTGATATTTTTATTACTTATATGGGGAATGCTCACTTTTATCTATGCAAAATCTAAGATAGTAGGTCAAAGTAATGTCTACTGAAAATAATATTATTGATACCGATGTAGTTAATGAGTTGGAAAATTCATTCTTAGAGTACTCGATGTCTGTAATTGTTTCCCGAGCCCTGCCAGATGTAAGAGATGGTTTAAAGCCCGTTCACAGAAGAGTTCTTTACTCGCTTTACGAACAAGGGATAAGGCCAGACACTCCCCATAAAAAGTGTGCTAGAGTAGTAGGAGATGTTATGGGTAAGTATCACCCCCATGGAGAATCTTCAATATATGAAGCTCTGGTAAGGATGGCTCAAAATTGGTCTATGCGATATCTTCTAATAGATGGTCACGGTAATTTTGGTTCACCTGATGACGGTCCGGCGGCTATGCGATACACTGAGTGTAGGTTATCAGATTTAGCTTTTCTGATGATTGATGAAATTAATGAGGACACAGTCGATTTCAATCAAAACTATGACCAAACTGAGGTGGAGCCAGAATCTCTCCCTTCTAAAATTCCTAATCTAATCATAAATGGTAGCTCAGGTATAGCGGTAGGAATGGCAACAAATATGCCACCTCACAACCTCAATGAGGTAACAAAGGCAATAATACATCTTATCGGTAATCCAAAAACAACATTTGAAGAGATTCTCAACTTCATACCAGGCCCTGACTTACCTACTGGAGGTACTATAATTTATGATACAGCTCTCTATGACGGTTATAAAACTGGGCGCGGAAGTTTTAAAATAAGAGCAAAAGCTATCTTTGAAAAAAATGGAAAAAAGGATTGTATTACAATAACAGAACTTCCTTACCAGGTTGGACCAGAGAGGATTATTTCAAAAATTAAGGAGCTTGTAAATAATAAAAAAATTGAGGGCATATCAGATATAAAAGATTATAGCGGCAGAAAAACAGGGTTAAGACTGGTTATTGAAATTAAAAATGGATTTAATAAAGAAAAAGTTTTAAATTATTTATATAAATTAACCCCAATAGAAGAAACATTTTCAATTAATAATGTTACTTTAGTAAGAGGCGAACCTAAAACCTTATCATTGATAGAGATCCTCAATGAGTTTATTAATAACCGTATTATAGTTATGAGGAGAAGAACTAGTTTTAGATTAAACAAAGATCTTTCCCGTATTCACATTGTTGATGGTTTATTGATAGCATTAACAGATATAGAAGAGGTTATATTTATAATTAAATCCTCAAAAGATGTAAGTAAAGCAAGAAACTCTCTTAAAGAAAAATATCAAATCACAGATATACAAGCAAACGCCATTTTAGATATGACGCTCAAAAGATTAACAGGGCTAGAACTAGGTAAACTAAAAAAAGAGCACTTTGAGTTAGAGAAGTCAATTAACTACCTCAAAACCTTACTTGAATCTGAAGGTAAACTAAAAAACCTGTTAATTTCTGAGCTAGAGGAAATTTCAGCAAAATTTCATTCTCCCCGTAAATCTATACTTCAATACAATAACACTGATTCAGAGTTAATAGATATAAAAGATAACTCAGTAATCGAGGTTTCAACCATTGCAAATAAATATATATACAAGCAGAAAAAAGATGAGAATTTCGATCCATTAGTTTTTGCCAATGAAAAAATAGTATTAGAAAACTCTAATGATTTACTTTTTGTAAGTAATTTAGGTAAATTACATCGCATACCTGCTAGCAAACTCCCTTACACAAACTCCTCTCTACCTGTGGAAATTAACGATTTTATAAATATACCCAGTGGCGAGCATATCGTAGGAATAATTGAAAACAATAAAGAGACAATACTTGTAACTAAACTAGGTAAAGCTAAACGCATATCTTTAGGAAATGACTCAAAGAAGTCTGGTTCTAAATTAATTAAACTCCTCGATAGTGATCAACTTATAGCAGCATTCTCCATTGAAAATACTGATCAATACATTACCCTTCTATCAAAGAATGCTCTTATGATTAAATTTAAATTATCAACTATCCCATTGCAAGGCTTTGGAACCTCAGGCGTTAAAGCTATGAAACTAAAAGATGACTATATTGTCTCATCAAGAATTTTTAGAGAAAAATCAGAGTTGTTTATTCTAACTAATAATAACAAATATAAGATATCAATTTTGCAAGATATCCCCGAAAGAGGTAGAGGCTCAGGTGGGATTAAGGTATTTAAATTAGATTTTGAGGATTTTGTAAAAACCGCATATATAAGTCAGAGCAAAATAGTCTTAGTTAATTCAAAATTTAAAAATATTAATAAAAAATATTACTATTCAAAAAGAGATTCAAAGGGTATTGAGTGCGACCTTGTTTTTAAGTTTTTATGTAATTAATTTTCATTATTATTATCACCATTATTAAACTTTTTCTTTACTCCAATTTTTTCTAAAAATACACCCATTCTTAACGCTCCTAATATCAATAAAGTTACCCCGAAAGCCGCTACCGGTGCACCAAGGCCCACAGTAACACCAACAGCCGCAGCTGCAAAGATTGTGGCTGCAGTTGTAAGGTGACCGCCTCTTGTACCCCTATTATTAATTGCAATTGTTCCCGCACCTAAAAAGCCAATACCCGTAATTACACCATGTAAAGCTCTAGTAGGGTCGCCAGCTCCGCCGTAGAATTCATTGACAACCACTCCTAGAGCGACAATTAAAGATGATGAGGCTGCAATTAAGCTCATTGTTCTCATGCCCGCAGGCTTCTCCGCCCGTTCCCGCTCTAAACCAATAACTGCCCCAAAGAATGCGGCCATTAAGGTATATAGTGTTATTTGTAATTGATCAAGTATTGGTATCATTTCCATATAAATAAGGTTACTAAGAAGGTATTATTGGCATAAAACCCAACTCCAGCACTAATAATATAATGGAAAATAAGTACATTTTTGTCAATGGTGCTAGGGTTCATAATCTCAAAAACATCTCAGTAAAAATTCCAAAAAATAAAATAACGGTAATCTCCGGAGTCAGCGGCTCTGGTAAGAGCTCGCTAGCTTTTGATACGATTTTTGCTGAAGGACAGAGAAGATACATTGAATCATTGTCATCCTATGCTCGACATTTTTTAGGGCAAATCGAGAAGCCTGATGTAGATAGTATAGTGGGTATCGTTCCAGCTATCTCAATTGACCAGAAAACAAGATCTCATAACCCAAGATCAACAGTAGGTACAGTTACAGAGATATGGGATTATTTAAGATTGCTATACTCAAAATTAGGAACCCCACTATGCGTAATATGTCATGAAAAACTTTCAAGTGTTACTATCGATGATATCTATAAAGAGATATCACAAAAATATGAGAATATAATTATAACAATTTCAGCACCTTTAGTAACAGGGCGAAAAGGTGCTCAAGATAAAGTTATTAACGAGATCATTAAAAAAGGATTTACTAAAATTAGGATCAACTCTATTTTATACCAAGTTGATAATCTACCTAAGATGAACAAAAATAGAAGTTATGATTTAGAACTAATTATTGATAGGACTTTAGTAAACCCTGAAAGTAAAACAAGAATTTTTGACTCTTTAGAACAGGCATTTAAATTTGGAGATGGCTTTATTAAAATTACAGCCGATGATAATGAGATTAAATACTCACTCTTATTAGCATGTAATAAATGTATGGTGTCTCGTGAAAAAATTGAACCAAGATCCTTTAGTTTTAATAGTCCCTTTGGAGCGTGCTCGAAATGTGAGGGTTTAGGTTCAAATTTAGAAGTAGATATTAATACCATTACTGGAGATGAGAACATTTCTATAGCCGAAGGAGTAATTATACCGTGGTCAGATAAAAAATTTCATCCTATGTTTATTAAAGTATTTAGCGCCTACAATTTAGATATTAATACCCCTTATAATAAGCTTCCTAAAAAATTTATAAAAGTTCTACAATATGGAGATGAGAGTATAGAGTATGAAATTAAATTTGAATTCAAAAATATAAAAAAAAGTTATAAGTAAAAATTTGAAGGTATTATCCCATATCTTACTAAAAAGTTGGGCAATGAAGATAATCTTGATGAGAGATATATAGATTATTTCTATAGGTCAGTATGTACTGCCTGTGAAGGCTCGAGACTTAATTTAGAAGCTCGTTCTGTTCTTTTAAATCATAATACCATAATAGAGCTATCTAGTAAAACAATCGATGATCTCTCGATTTTCTTTTCATTATTAGATTTCAATGAGCACGATAGAAAGATATCCGAGCCAATTTCAAAAGAAATAATTTCACGTTTAGATTTTTTAAAGAAAGTCGGTCTCGGTTATTTAACATTACAGAGAGCAGCTAACACATTATCTGGTGGCGAATCACAAAGAATTCGTTTAGCTTCCCAGATTGGTTCAGGGTTATCAGGTGTACTTTATGTTCTTGATGAGCCCTCGATTGGTTTGCACCCCTCTGATAATATAAAACTCCTTGAAACTCTCAATAATTTGAAAAATATTGGAAATACACTTATTATTGTTGAGCATGACTATGAGACAATTATGAACTCAGATAACGTAATTGATGTAGGAGAGAGAGCGGGAAAGTTAGGGGGAGAGGTAGTATACCAAGGTAAACCCATCTCACTACTTTCATCGAAGCGATCTCTTACCGGTAAATATTTATCAAAGAGGCTAGCAATAGAGACCCCTATCAAAAGAAGAGCGGTTACCGAGTTTATTGATATTATAGCTGCTTCCGAAAATAACCTTAAAGATATTAATGTAGCAATTCCTAAAGGTGTAATTACAGCAATAACTGGAATATCGGGATCGGGAAAGTCAACTTTAATTAACGATACATTAGCAAATTATTTACTTAAAAAAATGTCTAGAAAAGCCACAAAAGTAGGAAAGAATAAATCAATCACCGGTTTAGATGATATAGATAAAATTGTTATTGTAGATCAATCACCTATCGGCAGAACACCTAGATCTAATACCGCTACTTACACAGGTTTATTTCAGTTAATTAGAGATATTTTCGCAGCTACTAATGAGGCAAAAATAAGAGGTTATGACTCAGGTAGATTTTCATTTAACGTAAAAACTGGACGTTGCATGAGTTGTTCCGGAGAGGGCAATATAAGAGTTGTTATGAACTTCCTTCCCGATGTCCATGTTTTATGTGAAGCTTGTAAAGGGAAAAGATATAATAACGAAACTTTGGAAATAAAATATAAAAATAAAAGTATTGCTGAGATTTTAGAATTAACAATAACTGAAGCTGCTAATCTCTTTAAGGATAACCCTTCAATCTATAGGTATTTAAAAACTATTGAAGAGGTTGGTTTAGGCTATATCTCTCTAGGGCAGCCAGCAACAACTTTATCTGGTGGAGAAGCTCAGAGAGTTAAGTTAGCTAGCGAGTTACATAAAAAAAATAATGGAAGTACTATTTATATATTCGATGAACCAACAACTGGTCTACATTTCTTTGATATTGATTTATTAATTAAAATATTTCATAAATTAGCTGACCAAGGCAACACGCTTATAGTTGTTGAGCACAACCTGGATGTCATTAGAAATTCTGATTATATTATAGACCTTGGGCCAGGAGGAGGACCTAATGGGGGCTCTATCGTAGCCTTTGGCACCCCAGAAGAGGTTTCTATTAATAATAATTCAATTACGGGAGCATATCTTAAAAAGGAGTTAGAGAGATTTTCATAAAAAGGTACGATAATAATTATATGGTTGATAACTTTACCAAGGAATTTGCTAAAGATGATAGACCTAAACTTATAATTGATACCTCCTCTATACTGGCAAATCCTGAAGAAATATTTAATATAAAAGGATCCGACATCATTATTCCTATGACTGTTTTAGAAGAATTAGATGGTAAGAAGAAGATGCATAATGAATTAGGTCGTGCAGCTAGGTACTTTATAAGGCGGCTTGAGGATATCAGAAAAATATGTAATATAAAACTTTCGGATACAATCCCAATTGAGAATAACTCTACGATAACGATAGCAATAAATGGTTTATCTGAAGATATATTAGGTAGATTTGGACTCTCTTTAGATAAACATGATAATAGAATCATTGGGGTAGCTTTAGGCTTCTCTGAAAAATACTCTAATGTTAAGTTACTATCCCTTGATACCAATATGTTAGTTAAGTCATCGGCTCTAACTATTGATTGTATGGAGTTTCCTATAAATAACGAAGAGGTCTACTATAACGTCCATAACATTGAGATAGATAAAAACGAGCTTGATTTATTCCACAGCAATAAAAGTATTATTATTGATGGTCAGGAGTTTATGGAAAATGACTTTATTATATTAAAAAATGGAAAACAATCAGGGCTGGGAAGGTACAAAAGCGGCTCTGTTGTTACAATCTCCAAACTATCGCCCTGGGGCTTGCTGCCAAGGTCTAAGGAACAATCATTTGCACTTGATCTACTTCAAGATTACGATACCCCTCTGGTGGCAATTTCCGGTAACGCAGGTACTGGAAAAACAATTACAGCGCTTGCGGCAGCCCTTAATCAAGTTTTTGAACCTCAAAACTCTAGGTACGATAGACTTATCATTATAAGACCTTTATATAGTGTTGGTGGGCAAGAAATAGGTTTCCTCCCAGGTGATATTGGAGATAAAATAGGCCCCTGGTTTGAGTCAATAACTGACACACTGGTAGCACTAGGCGATAGAGTTACCCATAGTCAAGCAGCAAAAAATATAGATCTCTGGATCTCACAAGGTAAATTAGTTTTTCAACCGATCACATATTTAAGAGGAAGAAGTTTACAAAAATCATTAATTATTGTTGATGAGGCTCAAAATCTTGAGGCCTCCCTAACTTTGAAAACAATTTTAACAAGAGTAGGATACGGTTCAAAAGTAATTCTACTTGGCGATGTTACTCAAATAGATAATAGTTATGCAACTAAAAAAAATAACGCTCTCTCTATAGCTATTAATAAATTTTCCGGTGACCCCAAATTTGGTTTTATCAATTTAGTAAAAGGAGAGAGATCTGAACTTGCTGATTTAGCAGCTAAATTACTTTAAAAAAAAATATGGGGCGCTTCCGCCCCATATAATTATTCGCTCTTTGTTACCATTTTTCTATCTTTTACAGCGTTATAACTAACAGCCATAAGAGCACCAAGTCCCAAAAATACTAATGATGTAATTGGTAGTGATGAACCATTTGGCTCATCTAGAGGGAAAACTGCGGTCGGTAGGACCTCTTCTACTGTAGTGTTTGTAGAAGGCTTACTCTCATTACTATTACCCTTATTAGTAATCTTTTTTGCTGGTTTTGGGTATGCAGGAGACGGTGTCGCATCCTCTATACTAGGTGCGGCCTTATCAGGCCATTTAAACTCTGGTACAATAATTGTAGGTACAGACTGTGCTGAGGTTGGATTACCTGTTATTGACTCTGGTGCCTTCAAAGAAGGAACCTCAATTACTGGGATTTCAACTTTCTGCGCTGTTACCGGAATTGTTGGTACCGTTAAAGGAATTGTTGGTACTGACAAAGAAGGTACTGTTAATGTATTGCCTTGACTTTGTGCATTACTTGTGGCTAAAGGATTTTTGAATTCTGGAACTATTGGCATACTATTTGAACAAGACATGTTTGCAGGGCATTGATCTGCTACTGCTACACCACTTGAAAAAATAAATGTCGATACCAAAATTAAAAATATCTTAGCAGATGATTTACTCATATACTGCTCCTGAATTTTGTCCCGGTTTATATCCGAGTGTTTTTTGTCTTTTTGACAATTTATACTATTGATGCTCTAATTACAAATAAAACTATCTTCTTGGTAGTTGCTCAGGCAGATCATACTCCATATAGTTAATTCCCGAACCAGAGTCGCTTACAGAAAATACCCCAGATTCAGCGTCCCATTGGTAAGAGCCGCCAAGATTACTCTCTATGTCTGTATCTACTATTTTCAACTTAGGTAATTCAATTTTTTGAGCTCTTTTATTAATTTTTGTCTCCTCTTTAAGAAGACTTCTTTGTTGCTTTGATTTATATTTTTGTTGCGCCAGGATCTCTTTTTTATACTCTTTCTCTCGTTTAATTTTCTCAGCTTCTATCTTATTTGCTGCTTTTATATTATCACTCTCAACTTTTCTAAGAGCAGAAATCCTTTTTTCCTCTATTTTTGCTAACTCTTTAGCCTCTCTTCTCCTTGCTTTCTCGATCTTTTTTGTATTTTTAAATGACTTTTTGAGCTCTTCTCTCTCAACCTTTAATCTATTTTTATCGGCGTTTTCAATTTTTTTATCTCTCTTATTTTCTGATGAAAATTCCCTGCTCTTTCTCTTCTCATCTTTGATTTGCTCACTTCTCGCCTTTTTAATTCTCTCTTTTTCGGACTTGAATTGTTCCTTTAATCTACGTTTCTCCTCTTTGGAGAGCGAGCCATCCCCAGCAGCATTGACATCTTCATCGCTCTGACTCTGTTTGATCTCCTCTCTAATGCTTCTTTTTAGCTCTTTATTTTTCTTTTTTCTCTCTATAAATGAGCGCAAGAAATTTCTCTTTGGTTCATCGTTATTTTTAGACTCACTCTCAGACTCATATAATTGCCTCTCTGCCTCTATTGCATCTCTACTTCTACGCTTAATCTCCTCTAGTTGCTGATTAGCTATATCTTTTTCAGCTTGTACTCTGTTTTTTTCTAGCTGTTTAATTGCCCTTTTCTCAGCCTTAGCTTTAAGTTTATCATTCTTCTCTTTATCTTTCCTCTCTTGTCTATCTAATTTTATCTTATGCCTTTCAGCAATGTTTTTAATCTTCTCGTTAGTTATATTTCTATTTTCCTCAAAGTTTTTTCTCTTCTCATTCTCAACATCCTCATCTAAGATGTACTCAACATTTACCTCACCTTTCTTAGAAATACTCAACGTAGATTCATTAACGAACTCTGAGACCTTATCTAAACTTTCCTCAGATAGATTTTCTCTCTTTTTCTTATTAAAGAATTTACGAGGAGATACCTTACTCTCTACATCTGCTTGTAAATCATTATCTTCTGCATTCTTTTCGGATGCATTGTTTATATTTTTATCAATATCAAAATCAGGAGTTTCAGCAATTAATTTATTCTCTTCAAAGAGCTCAACAGCGTTATCTTTTATTTCAGAAAGATTTACATCTTCAAAATCTGAATTTAATCCCTTAAATTTCTCTAAAGCTATCTCTATCTTTTCTTCATCTATCTTTGATAAACTCGCTTCTTTCTTATTCTCCCTCTTTTTGCGCTTTTCCTCTCTGCTTTCTAATCTTTTTTTATTTCTCTCTTCATTTATTGCTAATTTTTTTGCAAGTTTAATGGCAGCTTTCTCTCTTTTCGCCGCTAACCTCAACTCTTTAGCATTTTCTCTCTCAGCGTCAACTCTCTCTTTCGCTTCTAGTTCAATTTCTTTTAAATTAGCTTTCTCTAATTTTGATAACTCTTCTTGCTCTTTTTTCTCATTAATAGCCATCTCTTTAGCTTTAATTTTCTCTAACTTCTTACTATCCCTCTCAGTTCTTTTACTCTCTCTAATATTTCGCTTTAACTCTTTTTTTATTGCTTTTCTCTCTTTTTTTAGCTCCTTTTTATTTTTTTCAATATAAATAGTTTCATTACTCTTTATCTCAGAAAGATTCACGCTAACAGGTATACTAACGCCACTATCTTCTATAATGACGCTCTCTTCTTCTATCTCAGTATTACTTCTTGTTGAGCTATAGTCATACTCAGATATATCTGTGTTTGCAGTTGTAATTTGAATATCAAATTTAGGGTTAAATTTATCTTTTTTAGAATCATTATCTATACCTATAATATTTTTTAATTTATTAAACCTTGTTTTCTTTTCAATTTTACCCGTTGAAACAGTACCTTCTTCATTATCAAGATTTTGAACTACGCCTTTATTTTCAATGCTATCAGCAATAGAGATTACTGGCTCCTGAGATAAGACAATCCGATAATCCCTTTCGCTACCACTTATCCCTGACTCATCTACAAGAGTAACCTCTACTATCTCTTTACCATCTCGATCTATTTCACCATTAGCCTCAATGCTGCTTTGAGCTGTAGTATACCCACCATCCTTTAAAACCTCATTCTCTCTCTTTTTAAATAATTTAAATTTCTTCTTTGGCCCCTCATTATTGCTCTCTAATATAAGATTAGAGTCCGAGGATGATTTATAATCCTCTGAACTAATTATCTCTTCAGAACTGGTAGAGATCTCTATCTCCTGATCGTTATTTTTACTCCCTATGGAGTCTAGATCTTGGGTATCTATACCCCCATGAGCAATTTTATCATCTTTTTCTATAACTACATAACTCCCACTCTTAGATATCTCTATATATGAGTCGACACCTATATCGCTATCTATGTCGCTATTTATCTCAAGATCCTCAATCTCCTCTACCTTTGAGATCTTTTTAACTCTCTTTTTGAAGAATTTAAATCTTTGCTTAGATCCCTGATTATCTCTTGACAATTCGGTTTTTTTATCGCTTGCATCTATTGAAATTAACTCAACATTATCCCCCTCTACTTCGCTATCAAATTTCTTTTTGAATAATTCAAACCACTTCTTTGGTAATTGATCTACTATCTGTGAATCATTACCAACCTCTTCTTTTGCAAAAGCCACTATATCTACATTTTTATCAGTCAAATCACTAAATGACGCTACATTACCACCTAGGTTCTTTTCACTAATTTGAGTACTTTCGAATTCATCTAACTCTCCAGACCAAACAGATATAGAATCGACATTAACTCCAGCTTCAAAGGATTTCTCACCGCTCTCTTTATATAACTCACCATCAACCCCATCTTGAAAGGATTGTTCCCCGCTATCGATAGGTATGTCCTGAAAACCTTTCTCAGCACTCGACCTCTCTTTATTATCAATTTCATTATCTTCTTCAACGAGAAATTTATTAGATTCATCCCTACTATACAATTTTGCCTCACCAAAACTTTCGTTTTTACTGAGCTCAACTGAGTCTTTATCCTGCTCACTTACATTAAGAGAGTTGTCTTCCTTTTTAAATAACTTAAATCTATTTTTTTTATAAGATATAACATCATCTTCAATCAGATCTGCAACATCTTGTGTTATTTTTACTCTCTCTGTATCTTCAACATTCTGCACCTCAATAAAATTATTTATTACACTACCCGCTTCTAATTGATACTTATTATCAATAAAAGTATCTGGGATTGTGTTATCTATTTTCTCTTCAGTAATCGTGCTTTCATTATTGAAGATATTAGTCTCGTAGAGCGTTGTAGAGGTAGAGTTTACGATTAGTTGATTCTTATCAATATTTTGAAATGAGTTTTCTAACCTCTTTATTTTATCCTCAATCCCCCTGACCTCTTGAGAGGTATTATAATTTATAAGAAGTTCAGTTAATTTTTTGTACTCACTCCTCAAAGAGGATAGTTTATCACCGTATACTTGAGCATAGTTATCGTTAGAACTCATATCATACTCCAGAGCACTTATCTCTTTCGCTAGATTAGATATATTTGACCTTAGATTGTTCTCGCCTACTCTTACAGAAAGTTTGAGTGCTTTTATTTTCTCGTCAAACTCCTCTCTCTGAATCCGTTTGAACTCTTTTGAGAGAGCGCGATTACGCTTTTCTACCATTTTTAGGTATTTTTTATTATTACCGTTTTTCATATAAATCTTTCACATATATAATGTACCATATTTATTATTTTTAGCAAATAGTGTAATGTAATTATCTCAATTTATTACATTAATGTGATAACTGCAGGGTTAAACTCGTCCTCGCTCCAATTAGAATTAAACTCAAAATTTGCAGCCACACATAAATTCTCACTTTTTGCCCAGCCATCTCTACCGCCAACTGTATGTAGCAGTATTAGACATTTATTATTACTATTTACCGCATATATTGCTTTTGACTGGTCAATTATTTTGATAGAGACAACTGCTTTATTGCCTGACTCCCCAGTAGTCAAGGTAACATTTTTAACCTTTGATTTACTAATAAATTCATCCTCTGAAGCAGGTAAGAGAAACAATGTCAAATCACCTGGTTCATAGTTCCTTCTAGAAGCCATCCTTTCAGCATCTGCCTTTATACCGGAGAGCAAGCTAATACCAGAATGCTCTACCATTCTATTTACAACTTTAGATCCGCCAAAAGTAACAAGTCCAGCGATTACGCTAAATATCACGACACCTATCATTAGTTCAATTAAAGTAAATCCTTTTTTTAGTTTCACGAAACCCTCTTGAATTTAGGCCAGGTAATCTCTAATTTTGACAAGCTTTTCTCGATGCCCTCTATTCTACCTTCTCCTAATAATAACACATCACTATTCTTTTTCACCTCAACTTTATAATAATAAATATTATTTTTTACATCAATCTCAGATATGTTAAATTTAAGGCCAACTGATAAATATCCTATTAATTGCGCCTCATAAAGTAATCTCTGATTAGAGCTATCATTTTCGTTGATAATTCTTGATAGCTGAGGCTCTTTATTATTTAATGATGTTAAAATCTTGTTAATTTCCTTTTTTACCTCTCCAAAATCAGCATCAAGCGCTATTGAAGTATCTCCTGAGTCTTTATCTAACTTATTTTCTTTTGATTTATTACCATTCTCAATATCTATGTTATCTATATTCAGTAGGTTACCCTCAGTATTTCCAACAGATACATCACCCCCACTAACACCTCCCTCACTTACAATTTCATTAGTAGGTAAACTTTCTTTCTGTGTGAAGAAATAGACCCCAATTAATATACAAAAAAATATGATTAATGGGGTTCTCACTTTTTTTGAATTAAATTTCGGGAAGGTAGCCTTCTTTTTAGTTGTGCTTATCTCTTGATAAGGGGTAAAATACTCACCGTTAGCAGATGGTGGTAAATTTAGATTCCTATCATAATTATTATTTTTTCTCGTGTCACTACTAAATGCTTCTGCATTGCTAGGTTGAAGTTCGCTTCCTGGGTACCCAGATATAAACTGACCATGAACATTCATTTTCCAAAGCTTACCAGAGGCGTCAACAACAGATAGGTTTTCTAAGGTATTTATCGCATCCTCGATGCTCATTGAGTTATTTTTAACTGACTCAAATAAGTAATTATAGTTATTTTGAAGGTCTACAAGATTTTGATCCATAATTAAAACGACCCCTTAGTCATAAATTTACTATAAATATAGTACAAATGATTTCTGAGCGTTAAATTTATCTTGTAAATTCTAATAGATCCAATTAGAAAGTTCTTAATCTCAAGCATTTTTGAGGTATAAATATCAATTTTCATACTTATACTATACATTTATTATTATATTGTCATAAATTAATGCTCAATAGGTTTTTTCATTAATTTATCATCAGCAACTAACATCTCCCCGTTGAATGTGAAACTCTTGCTTTTCTTTACTTTATGTTTACCACCAGACTTTGAACAATAAACAATACTTATATTATCATTCTTTTTTATATTAATTAGAGTAATAGATCTCTGTCCGGAAGAGTTGTAAATAATTCTATCCTCTAAAACATTCTGGTCTTCCCAAACCCAGCTCTTATTATATACTACCAATGAACAATCATGTTTGCTCTCGGTTTTATTTCTCAGTTCACCCGGAGCTACAAGTAAACCTTCTTTTTCAAAGACAGATATCTCACCTTTATTTACAAAACAATTCTTAAAACCCCACATAATTATCTCTTCAATATCTATATCATTCTCAAATTTAATTTCTTTATCACTTATTGGTATTTTTCTAAGCAAATCTACATCTCGATTTTCCTCTATAAAATTAGGTGGGAACTGTTTCTTCATAATATATAACGTTACTATAATCATATAAAAAACATAATTATTGCGCATATAGTTAGAAATATAAATAAACTAATAATAAGGAAAAAATGGATAATATATTTAATAATACCCTATTTGACTCATTATTTGGGTCAAAAAAGCTATCAAATAAAGATGCTGTTAACGACATTTCTGAAAAAAAATCAATTAATTATCAGAAAAGAAGAAAAAAAGCTTTGCTATTTTTTGTTATATTTTTTCTTTTCGGAATATTCAGTTTTGGATATATTAGCTCGAAAAGTATCTCTTCCGTTTCGGAAAATTATACAGAAAAAGAGTACCTGCAAGCTGACTATATACTTAAAAACTATCTAAATAAGTCATATGCTATTTATAATAAAACCGGCGATTATAGAGAATTGACATTTCCAAGAAATGTTAAAGTAATTGCTACCAAAAATAACATCGTTATTAGCTCAATGATAAATAATAAGTGTTGGAGTATTAGTAATTTTGAAAAGGTTACTCAAGTCTCAATCGACTTATCTAGATTAAAATGTTAACCCCTTAAAAAGGGGTTAATTTTTTAAGGTTTTTTAGAACTTCTGACTCGCAAAATAGCCGCAGCGATTGATAAAAGTATAAGTAGTAAACCTATAAAAAATAAAGAAATATTGCTCTCACCCTTGGTAGTTTTTTTGCTATCTAATTTTTCATCCTCAAAAGATAAAATATCGTTTGTTGGGTCCAATAAATTATCTACATTATCATTTACGAAGTATGAGCTTTTATCTAGAACCTTATACAGGTCTTCATAACTACCTTTATAAATTGTTACATCAGTGAAATTATTTAAAATTAAATAATCCGAAATATTAATTATATCTTCGTTATTATCGCCAATTATAAGTATCTCGTTGTTAAGTTGAAGTCCTAACTTATCCAACTCTTCCGCTAATTGCAAATTTACGCTATCAAATATATGCCTTGCTTCGAATTTATCCGAAGAGATGGTGTCAATAATTTTATAATTCTTCGACTTTATTGCCGAAGCTACCTGCATACTACTCAACTCCTTACTCTTAACAACCACCTTCGCAGGTTTTTTTGGTGTCGTTACTATCTTATCGATTTTTGATACATTTTTACCCCCTCCCGTTACAATTATAGAGCCATCAATTACTCCTTTTACCTTATCAATTGTAATCACAGGACCACCATCAGGTGGTAGTAGAGCAACCCCAGGAGGTAATTCATAATTTAATTTAAAGTAAATAATATTGTAACCACTTTGTAAAACGACCTCACCTCTTGCAACCCCATTTGAATCTATTTTAAGTAGAGTTTCTTTATTGTTAATTTTAATTAGAATTTCCCCATTTCGAAGCGCTTTACCATTATTGGTAATTAGAAGCTCTAAGATATTATTTGACTTACTAATTTCCTTAGCAGAAATATTTAGTGATAGCCCTGGAAATTGATACTCGCTTCCTTTTGAGAGGTTTAATAATTCCTCAACTCTCTTCATAATTGGGAAATTCTTCTCACCTATCTTCGCTATCTCAACACCACCGCTTAGAACCCATATCGACAACTGTCTTGCTACCGCCTCGCTTTTAGCGTCATCCATTGGGTTACCCAGGGTATTAAAATTATTAGCTAGGTAACCAATTTTTTTAATATTATTGACAGATGTTTTATCATATCCCGTTACTGCGTAACTTGTATTTGGATCCATGCTTACTGACCTATTGATATCTAATGAAAAAGCCCTCGACTTACTTAAACCATCAAATAGAAATGTACGCTCAAAAGCACCTTTATCATTATAGGCATTATTATAACCATTACCATAGCTATCAGGAGAAGCTTGAACGGTAAGACTCTCAGCATTAGCGGAAGCCATAGATGATAATGATAAAATTAATATTAGCGAAAGTATATTCTTATTCATTTGCTATCACCTTAAAATTATATAAGAAATTTTCCGCTGATAAGATAAACTCAGTATCTTGATTATGTACGGTATAAAGCCAATTATCCTCACTAAAAGAAAACTCATTAATATTTCCGGAATTGCTTATACTGAAGGGTAACTTTTCAAAAATGATTTTATCACCTTTCTTAACCTCTAGGTTAAAGCAATTGGTTGTAAGTTTACATGAATTATTATTAATTTCATAACTTTCTCCATTTATTTTTAAATAAGGTACAGTATCAATATCGTTATTTATGATTTTATATGAGATAGACCCTGCAAAAAGAAAAACTAAAGTTGCAATTATACCAACCTCAAATAAGAAAGAAATAAAAGTATATTTAAAAGTTTTTTTAATTTTATGTTTTTCTCTCATACTCCTAAACTATACAGGGTATGTCATTTTCAACAAATAATCAAAACCACTATGAGGTCCTTGGGGTTAGTGTAGACTCACCTTTAGAGAGTATAAGGCGATCTTGGTTGCTTAGAATTAAAAAATATCATCCAGATAATATCTTAGCCAATAATGAAGAAGTTCGCTTGGAGCAAGTAAAGAAAGCCGTACAAATTAATAATGCGTGGGATATCCTTAAAGATGATAAGAAACGTTACAAGTATGATATAGAGAACGAGTTAAGGGTAGCAAAATGTGGTCTTTGTGGTAATGAGGGGCGTTTAAGAGCTAAAAATAATAATGTGTTAGCATTATGTGATAACTGTAATACTAAATAGTTATTATTTTTTGAATTTCTGAACATATAGATTGAATTTTATCCAGTTTACATATAATACTATCTTTAGCAATCGTAGGAGATATTCCTATATAAACCTTATTTTTATCAGCACCGGCACTTAGATAAGTAAAAACAGTTTTAACATTTTTATCGTTATTGTAAATAACACCTTCTAAAGCATCAAGAACACTCTTGGAGTAATTCCCAACATCAACTCTTGAATTTGCGGTTATTACAATTAAAAATTCTCCCTCATATACCCCATTATCCCAATTTTTTGGTTTATTTTTCTTAGCAATGATAGCAAGATGTTGCTCGAAATCTTTTAACTTACCCCATTTCTCTTTACCACTGATGCGGAAATTTGATTTAGATAGTAATTTAGAATCAAAATCAATAATCAAATAATTCTCATTTTTACTCATATCTTCATAGTTACAAACCACTCAAGATATTCATATACTTTTATGCGATTTATCATAAATAAGTAACCTTTAATGTATGATATCATTACTTGTAGGCAAGGTTAATAAAAATACAATACTAACAACATCGGGAGTAGGTTATAAAGTTTTTACAGTTGATAATTTTAACGATAGCGAGGATGTCACATTACATATATCAACAATTGTAAGGGAGAATTCAATTATGCTTTTTGGTTTTAAAGACAGTATCCAATTAGAATTTTTTGAAAACTTTAACAAAATTAATGGGGTCGGACCACAAACAGCACTTCTTATTTTAAGAGAACTTTCTTTGGATGAAATTTTCTATGCCTTGGAGAAAAAAGATAATAAAGTTTTCTCAAAAGTTAAAGGTTTAGGCCCTAAAGGAGCTCAACGGATTATCTCAGATTTTATTCTACCGAAAGAATTTAATCCCGGAGTCAACTCTACAAGTAATATCAGAAGCGAGATTGTAGATCTGCTTGTAAATTTAGGTTACGAGGAAAAAATAGTAAAGGAAACCTTGAATTCAATTAAATCCGTTTCGGAATCCGAGATTGTATCTGAGGCTTTGGCAGTATTGAGGAGTAAAATATGAATGAGAACTTAGATGATTTAAGACCGAAGTCATTATCTGAATTTCAAGGCCAAGATGATCTTAAAAAAGAGTTAGATATTATTCTTAACTCAGCAAAGATGAGAAAAAAAATGCCTGATCACATTCTTTTCTCAGGCCCACCAGGGTTGGGGAAGACTACTCTATCATATTTAATAGCTAATGAATTAAACCTTCCTATTATCACAACAACTGCTCCCAGTTTTTCAAAACCAGGAGATATCGCTGCTATTTTAACCTCTATCTCAACCCCATCAATTTTATTTATAGATGAGATACACGCACTCGCTCCTCAAACCGAAGAATTACTATACCCTGCTATGGAGGATGGATTTATAGATTTAATCGTTGGTGAAGGAGTGAAAGCAAGATCAATTCGTTTAGATTTACAACCATTTGTATTAATCGGAGCAACTACAAAGTATGGGAATTTATCAGCGCCCCTAAGAGATCGTTTTGGGTACCATGGTAGATTGAAACTTTACTCTGATCTCGATATTTCTAAAATAATTGAGAGATCTGCTTCGCTATTAAATTTAAAAATTGATGGAAAAGCTGCACAATCTATATCTCTGCGCTCAAGAGGTACCCCTAGAATAGCTAATCGCTGGTTAAGGCGCGTTAGAGACTGGGCTGAAGTTAAAAGTATAGACTTTATTGATAGTACCCATGCCGAAAGCGCTCTTGATGAGTTTGGTGTAGATAAAATTGGTTTAGATGACTTTGGTAGAGAAATTCTAAATGCAATTATTACCAAATTCTCAGGGGGACCCGTAGGTCTCTCCACTATCGCTACAGCTGTCAATGAGAGTAGCACAACAATTGAAGAGGTCTATGAACCGCACCTAATTAGATCCGGAATGCTAGTTAGAACACCACGCGGTCGCGAGGTTACAAAAAATGCATATAAACATTTAGGATTAACTAACAAAAGGTAGATTTTTGCTAAAAGATCATTTGTGGGTATAATTAATTTATGAGAAAAATCTTTATACCTCTCCTTCTTTTAACTGTATCGGCCTTTTTATTAATACTTCCAAATATAAACAAAACGTACCAACCAAGCGAGGGTGGTTGGGAAGAGGCTAGATTATATCTAGCGGCTCCAGTTTTGAGAACAGTTTACGCACCTACACCAGAGCCAGATGATATTAAATACTACGAAAAATCTATTGCTACCTGTTTACCTGAAAGCGATAACGCAAAATATTATAATGAAAAGGAAATTAAAGATTGTTTATACGCTATATTCTCAAAAGCAGCTATAAAACTTGAGACACAACCTCTCGCTGCAGGTTTATCCAATCTTATTGTTAAACACCCCTTGCTTGGACTACCTTGTCACGAAATTACACATAAAATAGGCGATCTAACTCTAAAATCTGTTGGTGGTGACATTAGAAAGGCGCTATCATTACATGACAACCCTTCTTGTGAGGCAGGTTTTATACATGGAATGGTCGACGCCTTTGCAGTAACCTCCCCATCACCTCTTGAATTCGCTAAATTAGTTGATGCTTGCGAGTCATCTGCTGATAGTAATATGCTCCATTACTGCACGCATGCAGTTGGCCACGCTGCATGGATCGTAACAGAAGATGGAGTTGAGGCCTCAAAATACTGCTCGCTTTTAAGAACAGCTGAAGGGAGAGCCCAATGCGGCGAAGGTGTCATGATGGACATGTTTGTACCTGCCACTACTCGATTCCCCTCTCTTGAGCAATCTAAAGCTCCTATACATCTTCAATCCGTTTGCCGAGATTGGATTAGGCAGAGCTCTCCTGGTATGATACAAGGCTGTGCCCATGGTGCAGCCTTTGTATTTTCAAAGAAAGCGTTAGCAGTTGTATACTTTTGGTCTGAGAATAAGCTCAATTACCCTTACCCAGATAAGCTTCCTGATGAAATGTTGCAAGATTTAGCTAAAGTTGGTAAAGAGGTAAAAGAGTACTGCGAAGGTTTAGGCGGTTTCGCTGGCGAATCGTGTAAAAGTGATTTATCAATTGCGATACCACATGTACCCCACCCATTACTTCTCAGAAAAGATGTTAGAAATGCATTATGCTCCACTCTAGATAAGTCAATTTTAGAGAACTGCGTAAATCAGGTAAGGGTTAACCTTTGATAAAAAAATCATTATTTTTTCTTTTTATAACTTTTTCAATTTTCATATTATATATATTTGTTCTCAATAATGAAGATGATAATTATGGTAAACAAATAACTCTGAATAATGATGTAACCTTACTTCTTAAACCCTATTCTGAAAACTCATTTCAGTTTCAACATAGATTATTTTCTAATACAGATACTAGACCTTATACAGAGGGCATTGGTCTAGCCGGCTCAATTAAAGAAAATTGTAATATGCAGGCAAGTTACATCGGAGCTCTTTATAAAATACAATATCACTATAAAGATTTTAAACTTCACTCAAAAACATTAAAAATAGGTACAAATACAGAAACCAAATGGAGTTTTGTATTACCTTTCTCTACTAATCATAACTCCCTAATATATTCACTTACTGGTAACAACAAAAATATGGTTTGCGCAATAGAAAACCTCGCTAAAGTACTTGATGGTTCAAGTGGGAGTTATAAAATTAATTACGCTAATCTTTCTTTCTTGCTACTCGAAAACTATAACAAAGAGCTACTTGAATTAGATGAAATTTACAATACAAATACTTTTAAAAAACATAATAAAGAGGGATTTGAATCTAATATAGCGAGATTAAAGTCTTTAGACTTAAATGTTAAAATTACAAAAATTGATAAAATAACTACAAAGATTTCAGTTTTAGATAATAATTTAAAGGTTTACGAGGAGATGACATTACGTAGTACAGACCCTTTTTTATTAGAAAATCTATCCGAAGATTTAATAATAGAAAATACTGAAAAACTATCTGATCTCTTTTAAATGACAAGCCCTCCCTGATTGCTCAGAGAGGGCGTTGGTTAACCGAATCAACGGTCTAGATTGGAGTTACCATTTGTTCTCGATTATATGAGGGTATATTAATCGTGAATAGCGCTGCATGCCTATAAGGAGTACGGCTACGATCATAATCGGAGCGCTTAAAGATACAATAGACTTCAACAATCTTAGCCGGACGGATAATACGGTCGACCGGGTTCGCGGTTCATAACCAACGCCCTCTGCATCATTTTCATATGCAAGATGGTATTTTATACTATAACGGCTATAAAATATTTTTCAATAATTCTCAATAATTTTTTTTAATTCCAAAGATTTATTAAACGTATCTAATTTAAGTTGCTCTTGGTTTTTTAACCAAAAAGATAAGTTTTTATTTCCTACCAAATATATCCTACCCTCAGATACCTCTAAAATACCCTCCGCTTCACTAAAGCAAAGAACCCCTTTTGCATTCCCTGTATTTCTTGGAAAAAGAGTCTTTATTATTTTAAGATTTCTATCGATTTGTTTTAACATCTTCTCTGAAACAACTTTCCTGCCAACATAATAATTATCACCTGATTTATATATTTTACCTTTGCCATATTTGGTCTCAATTACTGTAAAGACAGGGAAGTAAACTATATTATCAATCTCACTTCCTTTAATTGTTACATTTCTACTAAACAAGACACCGGAAAGCTTTAAAGTTTGGTTTACCTTTATCTCAGCCTTTATTCCTGCATAAATTTTCTTTATATCAATATACATTTTTCTTATATATATAATTGATATAGATATAATTAAAGCTGTTGAAAATTTAATAATATTATTAATTTTATAACTAAATACAGTAAATAAAGATAAAAAAATTATGATTATGAAAAATACTAAGTATGCTGCTTTCTTTAAATAAAGTTTATATAGATATTGATTAAAATATATACTCATACTTATATATTACCTCTTTTTAAAGAAAATCATATCATCTATAACAATTTTGACACAGATATCGAAAATAGTATGGTCAAAGTATTATTTTCATCTTGTAAATTGGATTAAGACAAAAAACATGAGAGGCTATTATTAGCCCCTCATGTCCATTTTATTTGTAGGTATTTTATAAAGCATATCATTTTTTGAATCATAAAAAGAAAGTCCGTTGCCAGTCTCTACCTTAGTATCCAACCTAATTAACTCAGCATTATTATTAACTATTCTTGTAGGTTCTTTTACTGCACAATGCCCAGTAATAACAGTTGAGTCACCGCTCCATTTAAAATCATTATTATTAAATAAGAAGTAGTCATACTCAGGTTTGCTTAGTTTATCTAGTTTTAATAACCTCTGAGATACAGATGCATGAGCAACTATATACTCCCTGCCAGATGTAGATCTCACCCTAAGATAGGGAGGTAGGGAATCTAAGAAATGTAAAATATTTTTACGAAATTCTTTACTATCTGGTTGAAGGATAATATCTTTATAAGTAAATTCTACATTAGGATTTCTTGATTCATTCTTTGATCGCAATCGTTTACTTAAATGTCTTCCATGATTTGAGTCGACCGATAACAATTTACCGCTCTTTGTCAATTCAAGGGCCCATCTAAGGACATTAACCGAACCGGACTCATCTATACCACCCTTTAATGATGATATGATACCACCTTTGTTAGTAATATCACCAACAGAAATAATTTTATACTGGTCAAAACCTTTAATATTATTTTGGGCATAACTAATTAGATCCATAAGTGTATAAAAGCATCCATGAATGTCACCGATAACGATAAAATCAATTGCCATATCTCTCTTATCGCTCATATCTTTATTTATTTTTTTATATATACTTTTTTTATACCAGTTAGTAGTATTTTTATTCATAATATTAACTATGAGTGCAAAAAAATAAACGGCCTATAATTAGGCCGTTTATTAATTAGATTTCTTATTACAAGAAGGGATTATCATCCTCGGGAGGAATATCCATAACTTCAATTTGATTACCAGATGCGTTTACCGCTGCTGGTGCTTTTGTTACTTGAGCATTACTTCTTGCGTTACGGGTTACCTTAGCTGTCGCCCATCGTACTGATGGACCAACCTCATCAACCTCTACAACCCAGTCACGACGCTTATCTCCGGTTTGTGTTTCCCAATTTTCTTGAACCCACTTACCTAAAACAATAACTCGTGTACCTTTTGCTACAGACTCTACTAAATTCTCAGCAGCATCACGCCATAGTTTACATTTTACGAAATGGGTTTTATCTGTTCTCTCCCCATTTTTCGAAGTCCTAATATCGCTTACAGCGACATCAAATGTAACCCAAGGAATACCTGCAGTTGTGAAACGTAGCTCTGGTTCGGCAACTGTGTTGCCTACAATAAACGCTGGTGCGCCATTCATATAAAGCCTTTCTTCTGACAAAATCAGATTAGTATATATGTTAAGATACACAATAAGTGCTACTTCTATAAAAAAAGCGCCTAGATAACTAGGCGCTGAAAGCCCACGGTAATATCCTCAAGACTTTGTTATTTATATTATACGTATTATCTTTACATTAAGCATTATATTAACTCAAAGGCGTTTTTGATATATCTAGCGTTTTTATTCCTATATTTTTATCGTCAAATTTAACCTCAAAATAATAAAGACCGTGCTCAATAAACTTTCTAATTAAAACCCCTTTACCAAATATTTTATGATAGATAATATTGCCTATCAAACATCTATCATAAACCTCTTCAAATTTGCTTTCAAGCGTTATATGTGCGATCTTATCAATAAACTCAGATTTTCTATTGATGTTATCCTTATTACCGTATAAATGCCAAGATAAAAACAATTTACTCATAGCTCTAGATGCGCCAACATATAATATCCTAAGCTCTTCAGATATCATTTCAGGGTCTCCAAGACTTTTATACCAAGGAATATTACCTTCGCATAAATTAGGGATAAAAACGTTATCAAACTCTCTACCCTTTGCAGAATGGATCGTTGATAAAGTTACAAAAAACTCCGAGTTAGCATCAAGTATCTCTGTATCAAGAAATATGTTATCAACTAATTCTTTAATTTTCTCTCTTCCAGTCGTATCAAACTGAGAAATACTGCTTAGAAAAATATCAATTATTTTATTTTCATCATCACTTATATCATTACCCAGCCCAGATTCTTTAATAATAAGTTCAACTATATCCAGTAAACTCATGTTATCAATTTTGAGATCAATCTTATCGATAAACGCAAAATACCGTTCTAAAACAACTTTTTTCTTACTTTTATTTTGTAAATATTTAATAGTAGATTCATAAGCACCTAAATTATCAAAATCAGCTAAAATACTTTTATTTGCAACCTCACCTAAACCTCTTTTAGGGTTACTAACTGACCTTGAGAAACTATAATAATCATTTCTATTATAAGCGAACTTTATATATGACAAAATAGATTTAATTATATTTCTTTTATATAAGCTAACCCCTCCGGTTATATTATATTTTATATCATATCTTTTTAGTAATGTCTCATACTCTAGCATCTGATAATTTGCTCTAAAAAGTATGGCGATTTCATTTTTAAGTAAACCTCCCCTTATCTGCTCAATTACCCAGTTTTGCTCGTCATTTTTGCTATTGAAGGATTTAATTGATACAACCCCTCTATCATCTAAAACGCTCTCCATGCTTACTCTTATAGGATTGTAATTTTTTAAAATTATTTTATTACATAAATTAACTATATTTGAGCTCGACCTATAATTCTCCGATAAGTTAATTATTTTTATAGAATTAAAATCTAATAGAGTCCTCTCTACTATTTTACCATTAGCACCCCTCCAAAGATAAATTGATTGGTCTAAATCCCCTACTAAGCATAAGTTTCCTATGCTTTTACCGATTTTCTTTATTATATTATACTGAATGATATTTACATCTTGGAACTCATCTACTAATAAATACCTATATGTTGAGGAGATCGAGTTCAATACATCATCCAACTCTAGCAGTTTTAAAAAATCCTCTAAGATGCAATCAAAGTCCACTAAGTTCCTTGTCTTTAAAATATCCATATAGCCCAAGTGAAGTTTATAAAGATCAAGATTCTCCTCTATAAGATCGCTAATACTATTATTATTTCTTTTTAGATCAATTGTTGTTATAGCCTCTTTTAAATCTTGAACATAAACCTCACCAAACAACTTATCTAAAACCTCTTTATAAACTTGGATGACATCGTCATCGTCAATAATAGAGTTTTTTAGATAATTACTGTACTGACGCAGTTTTTTAAGAGCAAAACTATGTATAGTTGATATCTCGACATAGTTGCTTACTTTCTCAAGTCTCTCATTTACTCTATTTTTCATCTCGCCAGAGGCTTTATTTGTGAAAGTTATCGCTAAAATCTCACTCTCTCTTGCTTTTTTCTCATTTATAATATATAATATTTTTTCTACGATCACCCTGGTCTTCCCAGAGCCGGGACCAGCTGAAACTATTAAGAAACCTTCAGTCCAATTAACCGCCTCTTTCTGAACAGCACTAAGGTTACTCTTTACCATTTTCCTTCTCAATTCCAGATACTATCTGATTTGCAATAGAATCTGAAACTAACTTTATAAAACTCTCTATTGAAATCTCATTAACTATTTTCTCTTTATTATTTAAAAACAAAATACGAATATAACTAACATTAGATAAAGTAACCTCACCTACTTTAATATTTGAAATATCGTTACCCTCCTCAGGACTTTTATAAAAATAACTATCCATGGCTAAATTAGGGCTCCAATTAGTTATCACAAGCTCATCATTTGATTTAAAAATGACCTCACCTTCCTCATTGATCTCTAAAAGAATATAATTACCTTTAATGGGCTCTGAAAAGTAAAATCTCATGCTACTACTTTGATATCTATGTAAAAAATAGCATGATTTATAACTTTTTGCTTACATAGTGTAAGATATAAATACAACCCATTGGAGTAAAATGAAAAATAAGAATTTTTTATTAGGAGGATATGATGCTAAATCATGTCCAGAAAAAATTAGAAAATCTTTTGATCCTTTCTATAAAGATATTGATTTAGATTTACCTTCATCTGGTGTCCAACAAAGAATGGACTCCGGTAGATTATTCGAAACCTTATTAGGTGAGATATGGTCAAGTAAAATTGACAAGGTTAAATTTTATCAAATACCAATCTGCGATAGAAGTGAAGAGTCCAAAAAGGAACGCGAAAAACTTACTCTTGAGGTTATGAATAACCCAGGCAAAGTTTTAGTGATCTGGAATGCACGCTTTCCTCAATTGAAGAAGTCTCACCGTACAGGTGAGCCGGATGCATTAATCAGAGCAGAGAAAAAAGGTGATAAGTACTCTTGGATCCCTTTAGATATTAAAGACCATAGAGTACTAGAAGGATCAGCAAAAAATAAACAATACCTATCTAGCGATCTAGATAGTCCAATTTTTACTAAATCTGAATTATTTAATTTTGGAGAAGGAACACCTAGAAAAAATGATGCTCTTCAATTAGCGCATTATTATTTCATGCTTAATGAGCTTGGTTTTTCATCAAAATATAAAGTCGGAGGAATTATTGGACGTGAGAAAAAAATAATTTGGCATAACTTAGCAGAATCTGTTTATACCTACCAACATAAAGGTAAGATATCAACTCTAGATTACTATATTGAAGAATTTGGTAACAGAGTTGAGATTGCGAAAAACGCAATAAATGGTAAAGCTATAGTTGGGCCCGAATGGAAAAGCGAGTGCTTAGATTGTTCATTTAGAACAACCTGTAAAGATGAGTTAAAAATTGATTTAGATCATATAACTCTCCTACCCGGCATTACGCCAACCAGAGCGAAAGCTCATTATTTGGCTGGAACTAGTAGGATTGAAGAGCTAGCTAGGCTTGACTGGGTAACAGCAAAACTAATTGATTTTGGATGTGATGTTCAAGATATTTTAGATGTTGCCGTTACAGCGGATCAAAACCTACCTGCTGATGATTTATTCCCAGAAGCAAGTGAATACTTTGCTATACTTGGTTTAAATAAAGTTTCAGATCTATCAAAGCTTTGTCAGGAAACTGCAAAATATTCAAATACAGATATTTGGAATTTGTCAGGAAGTATTGACCAGGCTAGAGTATACAAAGTTTCTAAAGTTCATCTACAACGAGGTTTCGACTTCGTTAATATTCAACCTGCTACTATTGAACAAGATATTGATATCGAGGACTGTGAAGGTTTAGTATATCTTATTGGCGTTCGTACTGTTGGTCGTAAGAAAGATGGCGAAGATTGGAAACTTAGATCTGAATACAACGGCTTTGTAGATTGGAGCGGTACCCTAGAAGGTGAGGCTAAAGTTTTTGCAGATTTTTGGAGTCATATTCAAAGTTGGCGAAAAAAAGCTTCAGATAATAAATGGGGATACCGAGCCTACCATTACACAGCTCACGAGAATGCAGCTTTTCTTTCACTTGCTAAAAGGCATGAAGGTAAAGATGGAATTCCAACTGTTGCTGAGGTAAAAGAATTCATTGAATCAAATCAATGGATCGATTTACACAAAGTTGTTTCAACTCAATTACTTTGGCCAACTGAGAGCGTAACTCTTAAAGAGGTAGCTAAATGGGTTCGTTTCTCTTGGAGAGATTCTGATCCAGGAGGCGGTAACTCAATAGCTTGGTATAAAGATTCTATTGGATCTGCTGAGCAAGAAGTAAGAGATAGTAATCGTGAACGCTTATTAAAATATAATGCAGATGATTGCCAAGCTCAGTCAGCAATTAGGGATTGGATTTATCGTTTAGGCGAAGCCCGTCAACCCGGTAAAAAACTACCCAATATAAGCCAACTTGATAAGAGATTTCGTCGTAAATCTATAATAAGTAGCTTCTAATTATAAACCCCATTCTTTAGAGAGTGGGGTTTATTTTTTTATATTATTATACGCTTGTGTAATATCCTGGTAGGCTTTTTTTAAACCTAGGTTTCTAAGGTACTCAAATTCCAAATTATCAACTATTTCTGATTTATTGAAATACCCCAACATTGGTAAATCTTCATAAAGTTTTGAGACCGATAGATTAGTTACTATTTTTTCTTTATCTGAAATTAACTTATTAATTTTTTTGTCACCCTCAATTATGCTAGGATCAAGATTGAATATACTCTCTAATGAGCCATATTTTTTTAAATAATTTACAGCTGATTTCTCACCTACTCCTGCAACACCCTTTATGTTATCGCCTGGCTCGCCCCTAATAGCTGCCATCTCATAATATTGTTTAGGATTTAATCCATATTTATCATATATTTTATTTGAATCAAGTATATTATACTTTGAATCAACTACGTAAACATCATCTTTAATAATTTGTATCATATCCCTATCAGAGCTAAAAATATAGCACTTATAATCCTTCAAAATACTTATTTTAGCTATTGATGCTATTATATCATCGGCCTCCCTGTTATTAATGGAGACATGCGTTATATTGCATGCATCTAATACTAAGGGGAGTAAATTAATTTCATACAGTAACGAACCTGACTTCTCTAATCTATTTATCTTATACTCCGGCATAATTTTTCTTCGCTCACTACATGAATTCAAACTATCTAAGGCTATAATTATTTTTTTAGGATTAGTAATATTCATTAATCTTGATAAGGATACAAAAAAACCATGAATAGCCCAAATAGGATCGCCATGAATAGTGGTAAGGCCAGATTGTTTTAATCCATGGTAAGATCTGTGAAGAAGATTGTTACCATCAATTACAAGAATATTTTCTTTCATTTTTCTCCTAACCTTTAACAATTCTTTTAAAAATAAATCTATCTACAATTTCAATAATCAATCCTCTTTGCAAATTTTAAGAAAATTGTTATCATATCTACACTATACCATAAACTAATTTAAAACAATATATGTGCAAATATAGATTATTCAAAACAGTAATATTATGAATTATTACACCGGTAAAGATGAGCTGGACTCGCTAATTAATTTAGACCATAAAATTCTCTTTGTATCAAAATGGTTGGGTATTTTGAAAAACATTAACTCGCTACTTTTAAGTAGCAACTCAGATGATATTTTATACATAGATATTGATGATTACCCTAATATAGCAAATGAGCTGGAAATCTCCCTCCTACCCACCCTTGCGATATACTCAGACGGGGTTTTACGTGAGCGATACTCTGGATTTATCCCTTTTCATAAAATTTTGAGCTAAAAATAGATGCCCCCTCATAGATATAATATATGAGTAAAATTAACGATTTAGCCACTTATGATGAGTGCTACCCTGCCTCGGTACCCACCATAATCCTCCCCCACGCTGGCCTTTCTAAAAATGAAATTGAGAAGGTATCGGCTTTTAAACTCGCCTTAGGAGAGAGCACTGAGATTGATTTAGAGCTTTTGCACAGCCAGCACCCTCATTTAGCTAACTTAATTGCCCGCTATTACATATCGGCTTTAGAACTATGGGGATCTCCTGCAGATCAATTAGCTAATAGACCATATAAAAAGTTAAAAAGAAATATTTACTACAATAAAATGATTGACAGTAAATCTCAACGTACTGATTTGAGATTAGAGATAAAACTCCTCTCATCTATACCTGTTGCAGGTCTTATGGTTAAAGATCTATTATCTGCTAACCCTGACACGACTAAGTTTGAGAGCAAGTACTCTGCGCTGAATTTACAGCTTTCAAAAAATAATGATGGCTCTTCAAATATCTCCTTTACCCTGCCTTCGAATAAACCTTGGCCAGCTCTTCTAGGTGGCAACTCAGCTCCAGGTGAATTTGAGAGAAATTTTAATCTCAAAATTTCTTGGGCGCCATGGAGAGATAGAAGAAATAGAAGATTAGTCGAGCTTTCTATTTTTGCTACAGAGATTTGGCCAAAATAAAAAAAAGGGTGGTTTTTAGGCCACCCCTTTTTTAATATCTAATCTGCTTTAGGGGGTCAATTTCTTCCCTAATAGGCATTATAGGATCACCATACTCTGTATGAGTATTTTGATCATAATTTTTTAGTAAACCGTTTTTTACAGCTCTTTCAGCCAATTCATCAAAAAATTGAGTACGAAAACCGTTGCTCTGAATATCAAATTTCAGTGGAGCATAAGCTAATCTAGACCCAGTTCTTGATTTGTCGAATAGAATTCTAGCTCTTGTATCTGTAAGAGTTAATTTACCATCAGGTGTACTAATGCTTGGGTTATTATAAGGGACCGATCTATGTAAAATAATAATTACATGTGCGTTGTTAGCTATAACACCGCTACCTCGCATCTGATTCTTTCTAAAAAGTCTCAGATCGTTCTCTTTAACATCCCAATATGGCTTATCATTCTCATCAAGAATAACAAAGTCTTCTATATTCTGGTTTTTCTTAGCAGATCTATAAAAAAGACTCTCATCATTAATTTTAACAAGCTGAGCATAACCTATAACAGCGACTCTATGGTTCTCCATGCCTAGTGGCCATTGAATACCAGAGTAATCTCTGAAATTGATACCGCTAAACTTAGCCATCTCCTCGGGGTTCCATGAACAGACACCTCTTAATAGAAATTCTGCTGTTACTGCGGAAGCTTTTACCTCATCTTCACCATTTTCGATAATAGATTGGATATAATCTAGCTGCACAACATATGGAAGAAAATCAAGTATTGATCTATTTTCTTTTCTAGACCTTATGTCAGCCTCAATAACTAAATCATAGATGACTTCAGCCATTCTTTTCCTTGAGGTTCCAACATTCTCTATTACTAAGTTATCAGCTAAATGATAAAATCTATCATTTGGTGACATCCTAAATCCACGGATCTTATCTATTGACTCTTCCTCAGTATGAAAAAGAATTTGTTTAGCATTGTTTAGGCCATAATTAATTAAATCCTGACCTATAGCAGGTGTAAGACTGTTTGCAAAGGAGCTCTTTCCAGTTCCTGTAGCGCCCATAACAACTATAAATTGTCCAGGTGCTATAAAACCTAACTTCTCGCCTTGGTTAGTATAACCATGGTCAAGTGTTGGCAAGCCTGAGCTAAATCTAATACCTGTTTCGCCAAAAATAGATGTCGAACTGTTAATAATAACTCTTTTAGCAGTATTAATACCAGTCTTACTTCTAGCTTTTGCTTTTCTTGTGGTCGGTAAATCAATTTTCTTATATCTTTTTACTAATTCATCTACATTGAGGTTTTCTTCGATTCCTTCGACTAAACTCTCTGCGTTTACTTTTGTCTCAAGTCGCTGAATCTCTTCAACGAGACTAAACCAAAGCGAGATCCCATCAATATTATTACTTTTATCAATATAGTCACAGATAGTATTAATCTCGTTTACAACACTTTTTTTATAAAGTTTTGCAATAGGTAGATTTCTCATATTAAATTTATCTGACTGAGAAGTTACCAACTCATGTCGTAATATTTCAAATATTCCTCTGTAAACCTCTTTTTCATTACTATTTAGTTTTTCAAAAACCTTCTTTGAAGCAGCAACACTCTCTAAATCGGAGTATACACTCTCAGGGGAAATACCCTGAAAACTTGCTATAACTATACGTAATGTTTCAATTATTTTTTTATCTAATTTTAAATCATTAGTTGATATTAAGTTACTTTCGTAATTTTTTGTTTCCATTTTTCCCTTTCTTCGGGTATATATAATTATTTAACTATATGCGCAAATAACTACTTTTTATTGGTTTGTATCAGTTTTGCTTGCATCAGTGCTACCTTCAACTGCGCTCTCCTCCTGAGTGCTATTATTTGCAGCATCATCTTTAGCTAACGCAGAGGCTGCAGCCTTCTCAGCGGCCTCAGTAAGTATACCCTTCTCGCTGTTATACCAAATTCTTACTAAAATCTCAAAATCTACGTTTGGCGAGCTCTGTAAATCAAAAAGTTCCGCTGAAGAGCTATTTTTAGGTTTTGTTACATTTATATTCATACTCTCAACAGTAACAATTACAGTACCACTCGCTATACTAGTAAATGATACAATAGATATAAATTGCTCTAAGATCCCAATTGAGGATACGCCATTTATCTTATATAGCTCATATTGGGCAGTAGTATCTTCAGAGGCTGGCGCTACCTCCTCAGGTTGCGAAATGGATGTAATCTCAAGAGCGTCACCAGCAATAGTTCTCAAAGCTAACTCTAACTCCAGAGCATCAATTTTACTTTTAGGTAAAACATTCTCATAAGCAGAGAGCTTATTTATAACATCCCCAATTGAATCACTACCACCAGCTAGTATCTCATCTGTTTGAGTGGTAATGCTTTTTGTTTCTTTTGTTACCTCATCAATTTCTTTCTGTGATACTTTATTAGCTGCTTCTCGTGGTTTAATTACAAAAGTACTTACTCCGAAAAAGACTACTAAAATTAAAAAAATTGATAGAATATTTTTAGCTGCAATTACTTTTAAAATGCTTGAAAGATTTATTTTATTCATTCACAACCTCTTCCTGTATCTTCTCTTTAACAGGAAGCCCGGCTTGACTCCAGCTATTAACAATAACCTCTGGAGGTGTGTCTTGGACCACAACTCCATGTATTGTATATATATTGCCAGCACTTACAATTATCATTTCATTAAAGGTATTTGAATCTCTAATACGTTTGGCCCACTCGGCAAGCGATAGGGCTGTAGAGGCACTAGCGGTTATCTTATAGTAGACAAGGACAGATCCTACCTCACTTATCTTTTTAAAATCAATCTCCTTTAAAAGCTCTTCCGGCGGTGAATTTACAGTTTTTTTCGCAACCTCACCACCCTCCCCTGTTTTTTCCTCTGATTTTATGATATTTATATATACTGAGGTAACAAAAATATCAGGACTTCTAATGGCAGATAATATATCAAAGGGTAGTGCCGTTGTATTGCTAATAAATTTAAAATCATTTTCATAACTTGTAAAATTAGATAATAGATCTTTGATTGTTATACCATCAGGAATTCCTGATGTCTGACTGAAACGCATCTCAGCGGTTCTCTGTTCCTCACTAAGTGCAATTAGTTTTTTTGTATTTTCATTAGATGTGATAATACTGGTAACCGTTTTGGAACCTAAAAATATTAGAGTAATAACACCCAGAGCTAATATAACAGTAAAGATCTTTCTGTTTTTTTCAGTATAAATATACTCACCATTTAGTAAATCGAAAGCTGTAATTGCAATCTGTCTTCTATTTGAGCTATCTATGGCAGGCTCATTTTTTTTGTTTTTTGCTAAGCCTCTAATTGATTTTATTTTATTTTTGCTATTTACATCACTCATTATAGAGGCTCCTTCCATAGTGCTAAACCAACTGCTGTTGATAATTTATACAAGAGGAAGGGATCTGGTTTGCCATCAATAAAATAATCTATATTCTTTTTTGATCGTTCAATATCTGCCCATGGCCTTCCTATTACAACAGGTATTCCAACTCTCTGTTGCAACTTTTCTTTAATTCCCTTTAATAATCCAGAGCCACCTGTAATAAATATACCTTGACTATAACTTCCATGTGTTGAGGCATCAAAATCTATTGCTTGAGCAATGGTATCAATAATTACATCAGCGCTGCTAGATAGGGCCCCTACGGTCATATCTGAATCATTTCTATATTCATCATCTGATGAGTAAGCTGATGAGATTTTCATCGAAGAACTAGGAAGAACCATTCGTAATTTAGCTTGCTCTGCATTAGAGAAACTACCAGAATAAGATGCAAGAAGTGATCTAGTTAACTCTATCCCTGCGCCTGGAAAAACTCTCAGAGAGCGCACATGTGGTCCAACTCTTGTAGATATTGATGTCTTAGATGCACCTATATCTACAACTGTTGCTATCTCTGTAGAAGCTGATTTCGATCTTGTTAAAGATCGAATTAAAGCAACCCCAGTAAAGTCAATAGCCCTAGGTTTACATTTTGCCATCTTACAAGCAGTTTTCAATATCTCGAGTTCACTATTAAGAACCCCAGCGACTGCAATTGTATTTATATCCGTTCCGTCATTAGAAGTGAATGTTGAAATTAATTGAGCAGCCAAGATGGTCTCTTCTAGTGGTAAACTTGCTGAGAGGGGTCTACCTAAGGCTCTAATCGCTGAGGTTCTTTCATCTCTTCTTACCGAGGTTGGTAAATTTATTGTCGTCATCGCTGTATCAGGGCTTGAAATATTTAGCACAAAACCATAAGATGGAAGATTTGCTTTTTTAAGTGACTTTACCAATGCTGTTGCTAACGCTTGAGGATTTTTTATTCGCCCGCCTATTATTGTACCTTCAGGTACAGAGGATAATCCTATTCTTGTAATTATAGCCATACCAGAGCTATCAACACCAGCAACCTCTACAGCCCTTACCTCAGTTGTGCCTATATCGACACCCACCATTCTCTTCACTCTATCTTCCTCCCGATTTATTATCTGAGTTAATTGATCTAAGAAGTGCAGCCAGTACTCTTTTTCTTACCGTTATATCTTTAGGAATTAGTTGCTCTAAACTTTCAGTAGCTTCATCTTTTATTGGGTCAGAATTCTCATTTACCATAATATGAAAGTCCCCTTTTTTTGAGATATGTCAGGAATTAGCTCCCCTTAGTATATTTTTTGAAATTCTCTAAATCAACTGATTTCTCTCTAGCAGACTCCTCGGTTACTAATCCACGAGAAACTAAATTAGCTAGAGCTATATCCATAGTCTGCATCCCGTCAGATTTACCCATCTCAATGGCTTGTCTTAGCGATAGATGGCCATCTAACTTTCTTAAATTATTTGAAATTGCAGGTGTCGAAACTAAAATTTCATAAGCAGCAACTCTTCCTGTTCCAGATCTGTGTGGTAGTAAAGTTTGTGAAACAATACCTTTTATAATATTTGCAAGTTGCGCTCTTACCTGATCTTGTTCTTCCGCCGGAAATGAGCTTACAATTCTTGCAACAGTTGATGCTGCATCATATGTGTGAAGTGTTCCAAATACCAAGTGACCGGTTTCGGCGGCCTGAACCGCTGTCCTAATTGTCTCCAAATCTCTCATCTCACCTACTAGAATGACATCAGGATCCTGTCGCAGAGCCTGCCTAAGAGCATTGCCAAATCCGGTAAATGATCCCCTTAATTGCCTTTGATTAACAACAGATTTACCTCTAGGTAGGGTAAACTCTATAGGGTCCTCTAATGTAATAATATGTTTTTTATGTTTTATTGAAATCTCAGCTAATAATGAAGCTAATGTTGTAGATTTACCTGAGCCGGTAGGTCCGGTCACTAGAACTAAACCTCTATCAAGTTCAGTAAATTTTTGAATTGATTCTGGTAGGTTAAGCTCGATTGGGGTTGGAATCTTTGTAGGAAGCTTTCTGGCGGTGATGGTAAAACCCTTATTATCCATACCGATATTTACTCGAAATCTAGCTGTGCCATACGGGAGCGCCATATCATAGTCATAACTCTTCTCTATATCTTTAAATACATCTGGCCCAACCAGGTTATAGACCTGAGCTCTCATCCATTCAGCATCAAGTGGCTGTTTACTCATAGGGGTAAGTTTACCATCAACTCTAATAACAGGAGGGAGTCCTACCGCTATATGTACATCTGAGCCTCTATTTCTTATACAATCATCTAAGATCTCAAGTAAATCACTTGTAGTTGCCAAATCCGATACAGAGTCATTATCATAACAGCTTCTCTGAAGCTCTCTTAATTGAGTAACAGTACAAAAAATAACTTCGTACTCATTATGTCCTAGTACCTCACTTAATTTAACTATGTGATCTGGAGTGTCCTCAACCATTGCGACGGTAATTTTTTCAGCTTCAATACCGATTGCACCTAAATTTTTTGAAATATTTCTATCAAATAATAACTTCGTTTTAGTCTCATTTGATTTAATATAACCCTTATTTGTAAGCGTTCCTTTTAATTTAGCTAATGATGTATCAGAGATTCTACTCTCTCTAGCAAGAGCTCTCTCTAATCCTGGAACAGTTAGATGGTGACGTTCCTCTCCTAATAAGCCAATTAAATCTGATTCGACAATGACACCTTGATCTAATAGATACCTTAAAATCATATCAGGGGTTATACTCGCTCCGGATTCTATACTTTTTATTATTGTCCCTACCTTTTTATTAGCAATATCAATTGGCAATGACTCAACCTCAGGAGGCTCAAATAACTCTTGATTATCGCTTTCATTCCTACTCATATCAAAAGTATCGTTTCCATTTTCCAATTTATCCACCAATTCCTTCAGCGCTTGTTGCTGATAATTTCAGAATAGGTAGATATAGAACTACCAGTAAACCACCCACAACAACTCCCATTACCACCAAAAGACCAACCTCAATTTTAGCTGCCAAACCCGCTATAATAGCATCAATATCACTATCTAATGTTATTGCTATATTATCGATCATAGTAGAAAGCTCACCTGCGTTCTCTCCAGTTTTCACCATTGTTCTAAGATTTGGTGGGTAAATATTTTTATAGAAACCCAAAGCCTCAGATAGAGGTAAACCATTTCTCAGCTGTGCTCTTATAAATTTTGAAGCTAAGACGTGAGACTTTGAACCAGAGGTCCTAGCAGCTAGATCGATAGCATTATCGAGTGAAACTCCAGAATATAATGCTCCGGCAAGAACTGTTGTCCACCTATGAAGCACAACATAGAAATTCAGTTGACCGAAGATTGGCATTTTAAATTTTATTGTATCAAGAATAACTGTATACTTATCATTAATTTTACCACTCGTCATCAAAATTGTAAAATAAGTACTTCCTAAAGTAAATAAAATAAAGATAATAGATGATATAAAATTTATCTTATAATCATAAGCAAATAAGAGTATATATAGTGCTATAAATATATTTATATATAACTTCATCCTCTTTAATTTAACCCCTGAATTTCTTCTCTTTATGAAACCTACCCCAAATATCAAGAAAACTGCTACAATACCTATAATCGGATCAAAAAAGTCACCCTTTCCCTCTACAAGTGCTGGCAATGGCACATTAGAGGTAAATGTAAATGGAGGGATTTTAGCAGTTACCTCTTGAAGAATCCTAGTTGGTGCTGGGAGGGGCTTATCAAAGCTTAGATAAATTTCCGCAAACATCGGTACAAGATAAATTAAAATTCCACATACAATCATTCCTATAGCTGAAGAGACCATCTTAGGGTAGGCAGTTACAGCTTTAATTTTATTCTGAGTTTCATAAGATCTTTCTAAAGTTTTTGCCAACCTAGACATAGTAAATGCTAATGTTCCGGCCGATTCGCCAGCCTCTACATATGCTCTAAATATTTCAGAGAATGCCTTCGGAAAGTTACCTAATGCTTTGGATAATGGTATCCCCTGAGTAACTAGTTCAGTTAACTCTGTAGTAATTTTTATAAGATTAGCACTTCCCTCCTCTCCCAATGCCTCTAAAGCCCTGGGTAACGGTACACCTGCTTTTAATAATTCAGCTAACTGTCTAGAGAAAGTTGCTACTTGTTTATTTGTCAAATTAATTGGTTTAGCGGTTAGAATTTTAGTAAGATCAGTTATCTCACTCTCAACCTCCTCAATTATAATAGGTATAAAGTTTTCACTCTGCAAGGATTCTACAACTGTAGCTTTATTTGGTGCCTGCATTTTCCCTTTACTTCTAACCCCAGAGTTAGATACAGCAATGTAGTTAAATAATTTTTGCCCAGTCTCTATATTGGGCGAGTCCGATCTGCCCTTTAATAATGATTTAATATTCATTAGTTATTAGTAAAAAGAAGGACTCTTTTTATCTCCTCTAAACTTGTATTGCCGAGACTTAAATGTCTCAACCCCTCTTGAGCCAAGTTCTTGAAACCATCTTTTTTTGAGATGTTTATAATCTCATCAAGACTGATGCTTTCATCTGTAACCGAGGCTCTTATATTCTCACTACTCTCTAAAACCTCTGCAATAGCTAATCTACCTCTGTAACCCGTTCCATTACAGCCAGCACATGACCCTGGCCTTTTTATCTCTTTAACTTCAGTTTCTGGGTCTATAAGATTTATCAACCTTATCTCATCCTCTGTTATAGGGGTAGTAGTTGCACAGTTATGTATCTTTCTTACCAATCGCTGAGATACAACTACCGTAACCGCTTCTGCTACCAGAAATCTTGGAAGACCCATATTAATTAATCTGCTATAAGCCGAGATAGCTGAATTAGCATGGAGGGTCGTTAGTACTAAGTGGCCGGTAAGCGCAGCTTGAAGAGCCACCTCAGATGTTTCTTGATCTCTTATCTCACCAACCAATATCACATCCGGGTCTAATCTAAGTATTGTTCTAAGTGCCCTAGGAAAAGATAAGGATTTATCACCCAGTCCATGCTTTATTTCTGTTTGACCAATGTAATTCATTCTATACTCAACGGGATTCTCGACAGTAAATATCGCTTTTGTTGTAGCATCTTGCTCTCTAACTAAACCATATAATGTAGTTGATTTACCTGCTCCTGTTGGACCGCAGACTATAATTAATCCTTGAGCTTTAGAGGTAGCGGTTCTAAGACGAGCTAAAGCACTTGTCTCAAAGCCCATATCCTCTAATTTAGTCTTCATATTCTGCGAGTCAAGAAGTCTAATTACAAGTGTTGGGCCAAACTCCTGAGGCAACATTGCAACTCGCCCATCTATATCGCGACCGGCTGCCGGGAATGTAAATGTACCATCTTGCGGCTCTCTCTGGTTAGACATATCCATATTACATCTGCTCATTATCGCTCCAATTATCTCCAATGGCTTAATATTAGCTGGAACTTTCTGAACTCTAAGTATCCCATCAATTCTAAATCTCATTAGTAAGCTCTTATCTTGATTAAACATGTAATGAACATCAGAGGCACCTTCTGAAACCGCTCTACCCAATACGCCATCAAGCCACTCCTGCATAGGAGATCTTGCCGTAGTAATGGTACTTGTAGCTGAAATATTTGTAGTACCTTGTGTATTATTATTATTTAATTTATTATTATTTAATTTATTATTACTACTACTACTATCAGCGATATAGTATGCTAATCTATTTTGAATCTGAGTTTTCGTTGAGAGAATTAGAGAAAACTGCCCAAATTTACTTCTAAGATAATCAACAAGCTCTGGGTCACTTGGATTAGCTACCGCTACTACAATTTTCCCAAATTTATCTTTTAACGGTAAGGCTGACAATTGAATTAAAATTTCTCTATCCACTTTTTCATAAATTAAATAATCAAATACATAATCACTCTTTGTTGAGTAGAGGTCGTAAAACTTTATCCCATACGCATTAGCCAAAGCGCTTACTACAATGGTGTCTGGAATAGAACTTAGTATATACTCTACTAATGGCTTCTCTTCTTTTCTACTTCTAGTTATAGCTTCCCAAGCCTCTATTGGGGTTAAAATTTTATGTTCTATAGTAAGTATTGCAACTGCTCTCTCAATGTCTTTGCTCTGCTCATTCATATTTATAATGTCCCATCTATTCTATTTTTTGCAAATTATTATTATAAAATAATTGGCTTTTCAACCGAGCCGTACTCCGAGCCACTTACCAATTGATCACCTAAAGTAGCATTACAGCTCTCTGTAGCTTTGTAACCAAATAATGATGCTTCATTAGCCTTCTCAACATTAAATTTCCTTGATAAAATCCAGCAACCACCATGACCATTATAAACAGCAATTGAGTATTTTTCTAATTCTACTGAAGTATCTATTGATATATTGTTAAAATTAGTTGAGTCACTATTTGTATAAAGATAAGCATTATTCTCGCTTCCAAAGTTATCTAAATCAACCAAAGATTCAATACCCTGACTTCCAACGGTAGAATCGAGGTATTTCTTTGCTGAGAGAAGTGATGACCTAGCTTTTATATCATCATCACCACTACTTTCTTTAAATATATAGACAACGCTAACCGACAAAACTGACATAATTACAATAGCAATTATAGCTTCCAATAATGTAAAGAATTTCTTTTTAAATAGACCCATTACTTACTTTCAGGAACTATTGATAGGTTATAATCGGTAAGTTTAGCGCTAATTAAACTATTGATTCCGCCACCACCGACAGCCGCTTGGTATTGGTGAGAAGGAACCTCAATCTCGACCTTATTATCAAGAAATCTAATTTTTTTAATATCTACTCCTAATGTATTTCTAATAAATATTTCCGGATCCTTATTGTAAGAGACAAAATCAACACGCTCTCCCTCTAATAATTTACATAAGGTTCTTACTCTACCTGCCGATTCACCGACACAGGAATCAATTGCATCTACTCCGGGTGTTGTTGATGCGACCGCAACCTTACTTCTGATACCGACCTCTCTAACAATTTTTATAATCCTAACCTCTCCAGATCTAACCTCTGGTGATATGCCATCAATAAGCAATTTGATTAGATTTAAATCTCTGGCAGTATATGTTATTTTTCCGTACTTTTCTCTCTTTAAAAGTATATAACTTTTACCAACCTCCCACTTCTTATTAGGATAAAATTCACTTATCGGTAAATTGCCAAAGCTACCATCTAGATTTTTAATTTGAGCGATATCATCATTGCAATTGACTACCTCTGATGTGACCAATGATAACTCACCCGTACTATTTTCATTATCCGTATCTGCTAATAAAAAATCTAAACTCTCCATTTTATCCTCATTTCTAATTATATTATCGTAACGTTATAATGGTTTTACCGCATCAGCGGTTAATGGGTATCTAAACTTTAAAATCTCTAAGAGTTTAGGATATTTTTCTACTATATAACTCATATCATCTTTGTTAACGTGCTCAAATCCTCCGGCAAGACAATTTGTGAATATATCATACATAGGTAAAGGGGTAATGATCTCATTTATTTTAAAACAATTATCTATAAATTTATCTGGGCTCATATACCAAAATAATGGCATTCTATTTAGCATAAGATTTAAACAATTACTTGGATCAGACTTATTTTTATTTTTATCGAAATTTGACCTACACGAGTTAAATGCTTTCTCAATTAAGTTACTGGTTTTAACTATAGCATCATCTGAGCCTATGAAGTCATTATCCTTACTTTTGCTATATTTTTGTGACTTGAAAAATATATCATTTCCAATTACCCAACCTGCCCCCCCATAGCAACCATCTGATGTTCCTAGCTGAGTAAAAAGTAAATTATCGCAGAAAGTAATTAAACTATCCCAATCAGGGACCGCCTCAGATCTCTCTATTTTAAGTTTCGATGATTGAGGGAAATATCTCTGCATAAATGCCCCGTTAGCACATGAGTTTCTAATCCAAGATTGCTGGAGTTTATCGCATAAGTAAATCGCTTTCTCCAAACTCTGACCATTAGATTCGTAAGCAGAATGACCAATAGCATCCCCGCAGGTGCTGTAGCGAAGAAGATTCTGTTCAATGCAAGCTTTACTAATATCTAACCATTCACTTAGTGAATGTATCTCCCCACCCCATACATCAAATATTCCATGTACTATCCCGCCACCGCAAATATCAAACCCTAGAGTAAAAATAGCTTTTCTGTAATCATCTTTAAAATACTGAGAGAACTCTCTGCCAAGGTCATGACCTGGTATATGACATACATACTCTAATCTTATATCATCAGCCATGATTGGTTCGGCTGCTTTAACCCAGTTATAAAAACTTTCGTTATATACAGAGCTTCTAATTGAGTTCTTTAGGCAATCATATGAGTAGAGGTATACCTCGTTCTCCGTTTTTAAATTTTCATTCTGACACAATTTGATGTTTTTTGACCAATAATCAACGTTCTTGGTAGAGTTTATTTCCTTACTAACAGTAAAATACAATAACCCTAATATAAACGGAAAAGCAATTATTAGGATTTTTTTCATAAATACACTTTATAATTTTTATTCTATAAGTCAAGAAATCTAAATTATCTTACTAACATTACTGGATTTTATATATCTATACCATTCTTACTGCTAACTACTACCCATCTACCTTGATTTATATAGTACTCTTCTTGATAAGAGGATTTTTTATCATTTATCTTCACATAAGATATTACAATTAAGCTGCTATTACCATCCCTAGGTGGAATTATAATTATATAGTCATCTAAAATGAAATCCTCATAGACCCAATTATCGCCACAAACAGTAGGCCATCTTTCATTAGATTTCACTTTAATAATAGCTTGATCTTTTCCCGATGCGCTACATTTTCTATCTGGTTCTAGCTTATCAACAAACTCTTTATGGTAATTTATATTTTTATTTAATTTATCTCTGTACTCAATAACATTCTTTTTTGCTTTTTCAAAGGCGAGAATATGAAACAAGACATCTTTTTTAATATTATTAAGTAATGGATATTTATTTTTTATATAATCCATATCCTTCTTATTTATATGTTCAAAACCACCCGCAAGACAGTTTGTAAAAAAATCATATCCACTTATTGGAGTTATCAACTCATCAACTCTCTTGCAATTTATAATAAATTCATCCTTATCACCATACCAAAACAATGGTAGCCTGCTAACCATTAAATTAATACAATAAGAAGGCTCTGATTTATTTCCACCAATAAGGTAGCCTACTAAGCAAGCATTATATGCTTTTGTTATCATTTTTATGGCAACATCAATACCCTCAACCGAAGCTATTAAATCATCACCACCTCTATTATATCTCTGTGCTTTGAAATAAATATCGTTACCTATGACCCAACCAGCGCCACTGTAACAACCATTAGCTGTTTGATTATTTTTGTATATGATCTTATCACATAGCTTTATAAGCTTATCCCACTCTGGAACAGGCTCAGAGCGCTCTAATTTATTTTTTGATGATTGAGGAAAATATCTCTGCATAAATACCCCGTTTGAACACGAATTTCTAATCCAACCTTGTTGCAATTTATCACATAAATTTATTGCTTTTTCAATATTCTGATCGTAAGATTCGTAGGCAGCATGCCCAATAGCATCCCCACAAGTACTGTAACGGATCTGGTTTTGCTCAAGACAAGCTTGACTTATGTCAAGGAAATCCTCTTCCGATCTACTCTCCTCACCCCATATATCAAATATACCGTGAACAATACCGCCGCCACATATATCAAACCCTAAACTAAAAATTGCTCTTTTATAATCATTTTTAAAGTAATTAGAAAATTCCCGACCAAGGTCATGTCCTGGAACATGGCAAACATACTCTAATCTAACATCATTTGCCATAATAGGTTCTGCTGCTTTAACCCAATTAAAAAAACTCTCATTAAATACAGAACTCCTAATTGAATTTTTCAAGCAGTTATACGAGAATTTAAATACCTCCTCCTCGGTTGTTAAATTTTTATTTTGACATAATTGTATACTTTTTGACCAGTACTCTACGCTCTTTATAGAATTTAAATCCTTATTAATAAAAAATAATAACCCTACAAAAATAAAAGGTAGTATTACTAATATATATCTCTTCATATTGTAATTTTATAATTTATTCAACTATAGTCAAGAAATTCATTATTTTCATCTTTTGATAGGCTCCTTCAAAGCCGCACCAACGACTCTTCCTCTCTCTAATGTTTCCCAATCAGATTTCACTCCAACAAATGGAATATATTTGTTACTAAGTATAGTTGAAACGTTAGATATATTATCAAGGTCAATAATGCCTGAGGCAAGAATAACCTTACCCTTGAGCTCCAGATTGCTAATAAGATTCTCAGCATTACTTAATTGAATATTTGGTATGGTAGCAATCAACTCATCATTATAACCTAAAGATAAGAGATTTACTTCCAGTACCAATAAGTTGGCAGTAGGAGTTGCCCAAAAAGGTATAAAAATACTTCCTGTTGAGAAAACCGTTAAACTACCAACACCTGAACTGATTGGGCCCGAAAGATATATATCTTTTGGTTTATTTATACTACCTGCTAAAAAAACATAATTATAATCAGGTTCTATTCCTGGTATAGCAATCTCATCATGTGTATCGCAATTACCAATATTTATTAGAGAAGCCTCACCGCAGTTACCTACATAAAGATCAAGTTCGCTGTAAATTATCCCTGAATCTGGGGATTTAAATGACCCAAGATAACTCCACGTACTTAATTTGGCCGGATGTCTAACTGATGCATTTGCCTCGGCTCTAAGTGAGCAGCCGTTTATTTGACATTGCTCAGAGTAATTCATATTATTATCACTATAATATATCTCTATTCTATCTGGCGAAGTTTTTTCTGGAATTACCAATATCTTTGTTGCAAAACTAGGTATGGTTTTAATTTCATTTTCAAAGTCTTTTAGATTTCTATCCCGTTTTAAACATAAATCGCTAGAAACATCCCCGCTATTAAACATTTCGCCAGAGTTCTTGCAGGAGATTTTATATAAGTTTAAGTAACTAGATCTTAAATCTCCTTTATTTAAACCTAATGAAGATATATTATCAAAATCACTAGGAGAGTTCACTTCTCTGTTTATAAAAGTTGCAGTTGAATTAACACCCGTAGTTAAACCATCAACATAAACAGTATTATTATTAAGAAAAGCATCTCCGGAAATATTTAAATTTCCATTTATATAGGCGTCGCCATTTAGACTTAGATATCCGCTGCCTTTAGTAAATACATTTACATTAAGATCTGATTCACTAACTAAGCCATATTTTCTCCCAGTCATAGCTAAAATCTCTTCGTAACCTGATGATTTACCAGCAATCTCTACTATAGATCTAACCACCATGTAATTTGACTCCTTATTTGGTGGTAATACCACAATATAATTGGAGTTGTTATCAGCTACATACTCCCAATTTACCCCACACCTTTCGGGCCAAGGGTTTCCAGGCTCTATTGTTTCAAATGATTCGTTGTTATTTGAAATTTTACATTTCCTACTTAACTCCAAAGCATCTACACTCTCTAGAAAATATAAATTATTATTATTAATTTTATTTATATAATTACTAACATTCTCTCTTGCCTTCTCAAATGCAACATCTTGAGCTCTTCTCGATAGAGTCTCTCTTGAATTATCTAACGAAGTTCTAATAATAGTAATTGTAATACTTGCTGCTACTAACCCTATAAGCACTGTTACTAGCAATGAAGCACCCTTGCCTCGTATACCGTTGCCTCTTCCTGAAAGGAGTATACCTAATTGTCTCTTCATAATTTTTATTGTCTTATTAAATCATGTATTGGCAAAGATTACTCAAAGCAATTTTCTAGAAAAAAAGGTTTTTCACTTACAGAGGTAACTCTAGCTCTTGGAATAATAGGAATATTTGTTACCATTATAACCATATCAATTATAAGAGGGCAGGTTACAGAGATATCATTTAATAGTGATAAGATTATTGTTAAAGAACTTGACCATTATACTAAAATAATAGCAGCTCAACCTTTCTTAAAACTTTATAATAATGATTTTGAAATACCTGATAGCGATATGTGTATCGGTGAGAATATATCATGTCCTAAAGTCTATAATAAAATTTTTAGAGTGAGTTATGAAATAACTAAGCATTCAACTAACGATTCTAACGAGGAAACTGTAGATTTTTTAGAAGTCAAAGGAAGCGTAAACTGGGAGGGGGCTGAATTTACCTCAGTAGAGAGAGTTTATGCACCTACTCCTAATTGGCGCCCTGGTTATGGCACAATTGAAATTGATTTTTACAATCCTAGTAACCTAATTATCGATTCACTTTACTTGGTAAGCTCCCAAACAGGACTTTCAGTCGCTGTGAGCGAGGATATCTCCTCTAACAAAACTTACCTCTCTGTACCCTTATCTGCATGTGGTATTGAAACTGATGGATGTACATTAGCTCTTCAAAGCGATGGTTCTAGCGGTTACAATAATATTACATTAGATGCAAGCTCGGTTCTGACCTCATTGAAAGTTTCTCAGGATAGATTAACCCAAATAACCTCTACTCTATCAAGTGTAAGTAAAGTTAATCTACAATTATATGCTAAAAATGGATATGGAGAGATAGGAGCTCCCAAAGTATTGAACTCAATATGTTTTTACTTAATATTTCACGACGGTGTCAAAAAAAGATACCTACCTCATTGCAATGATACCTTCCCCGATGCAATAATTATAGATAATTACTCACCAGATCCATTACGTCCTTGGATTAAAATTGCATACGGATCTGAATATGATTATGAATTATCTATGAAAAGTAAAAATGGAGAATGTGAAAATATAAATGGTATGGTAAGCGTAAGTAACGGGCAATGGGTTAATTCCTCAACTTGTTTTTATTGGAACTGGGGTGAACCGACCTACCTATCAAATGGCATCTCGCTCTCTAACTTTGGGGAGAGTAAAATATCCTTTCTCTCTGGTATAAATAATCTAACCCTAACCTGGACTGCACAAAACTCCTCTCCAGCATCAGGAGGCTCATTTTTACAACCGCTCTGGTCCAAAGCGAGAGACATGAGTAATTTCAATAATCCTGCAACTTGCACCGAAAGTAATAATAATTGTAATTCTAAAATTAGCCAACCTCCTACCCTAATTGGGCCACGTTTGGGTTCCTATCAAATACCTGGCATTATTTTACCAAATAACTCTGGTTATGATTTTACTCTTATAATAAAAGATTTTGACGATGTAAATAATAACAATAATAACTTAGTATACTTAGAAAATAGTGTTCTCGGAACAGGATCTATAAATAAATTCGAAACTGTTGATATAAATGGCACTCCAACACTTTTTGAAGTCCCGCTCTCTCCAGGTGATTTGATTGCTCAATCTAATAATGGTTATTATGCCGTCCCACTCCGCATCTATACTGGTAGCTCGGATGGTCAAAGCTTTACTATAAAAATGACAGGTCCCGGTGGAAGTAGTTATGAGAAAATTTATTTATCCAATAACCCAACCCCTGTTTTTATTATGCCAGAGTCAATAGTTATCGACCAAGGTGGCACTTCTAGTATCAAGACTTTTATTATAAACTCTCATGGTGAGGTAGCTAGCTCTGTAAATGTATCGGCAACATCATCCAATAGTAATATAAATTTTGATTCCGCCCAGACTAACTCTGAAGGATATGCAATGTTACCTATAAATATTAGTGCAGCAAAAAGTGATATGCATAACATAACTTTCAACTCGGGTTTTGTTTCTACTAATAAATACATTAAAGTAAACTCAATACCCGGCAGTATCTCAACAAATTACTCCAACTCCAATCCTTTATCAATTTCCCAAGGTGATGAAAAGCCTATCTCAATTTCTTTACTAGACAAGCATGGAACTCCTCTCTCAAATAACAATGTTAGATTGGGTATATATAGAAATAATTTATTTACCTCTGATGTAACAATTAAAAACGCAAGTTGTTTAACTGATTCAAATGGAAACTGCAACGTAACTATAAAAGTAAATAAATCAGCAAAGAGTGGCCAATATTTAATTAAGCTTAAATCTGGCAATATTGAGAAAGAAATTCCTTTAGCTGCCGAGCAATCTGTTAAAAATATTTTTGCACCAATTTCAACCGTGATTCAGGGAGGCGAGAGCGTAATACTAGCTAAGGTTTTAGATGGCGCTGGAGACCCGATTGCTAATAAGGTAGTTACTGGTTCCTATAATGGCTTTACCTTCACTCCAGCAACTACAAATTCATCAGGATTAGCCGAATTAAGTTACACTGTAGGAGATAAAATAAGCAAAGGTGAGAAAAAAATTACTCTTTCTTCAAGCAATGTTAGCACCTCATCTTATGTCAGGGTTACACAAAAAGTTGCTGGCCTTATTTCAGCTCCTATTATCGTTAATCAGGGAGGTTCGGTAAACTCATATCTTACTATAATTGACAGTAACGGTGATACAGTTCCCAATATAACGCTTACTGCAGAGAGTAGCGATGGACTAACCGTTAAGTTAGAACCTAGTTATACAGATGGTAAGTCTTATATCCAAATTTCAGCTCCAAATATCGTAACACCCGCTTCCTACCTTATTAACATGTTATATGAAGGAGAAACAATAGATATTCTCACCGTTAGAGTGCAGAGAGGGATTGGATCTATTACCTCAGAAGGCTCGCTATCTTCAGGAGATGGTACAAATTTGAAACTCTATGTTAAAGATTATTATAACTCTCCAATTGCAAACAGGGAGTTGATTATTTCATCCGAATCTTCAGCAATTTTGCTTGGCACTTTAACAAATACATCATCACCAAACAAGTTTATCACTATAAAGACAAACTCAAAAGGCTATGCAGATCTTTCGATATACGCAAAACCCTCGTATCTTTCAGCTCCCGTAATCCTTAATATAACTTCATCAGGATCCAGTTACAAAGTTTACATTGAGGCAGATAAATAAAAATGAAAATTTTCAAAATAAAAAGAGGATACTCAGTTATGGAGCTATCGATAGTTTCAGTTCTTGCTATCTCACTGCTACTTATGCTTGCAACCTGGCTTGGCGAGATAGGGGGCATAGCGCTGGATCAAGCAAAAACTGAGAATGAAATTTCCTCAAATTACGCTATCGACTTATTTGAAGATGATTTAATGTTAATTTCTAATTGCCAGAGTTATAAACCATTAATTACAAAAGTTTTATACAATGAATTGGAATTTAATATTTACAAAAACTTTAAATATTTTAAAATTAGGTGGTATGTAGACCCGACCGACAACTCTTTATTTAGAGCATCTCAAGAGTACTCCAATGAGTGTGAGCTTTTAGAGGTAGAAAAGAAGAAATTTATTACAGCTAATATTGTGAGCAGTGAACAATTATCGCCCGTTTTTAATGCGATATACGCCGATGATGTAAGTGAAGAAGAACGTTACGGTGAGTGTTTAGATAAAAGAGTACCACGTTGCAATATTAAGGCAATTTCATTAAATTTAATTATAGATGAGTATGCCCAGAAATACGCTTTTCATAAAACTTTTATAATAGGTTAAATATTGATAATATCTTGATATTTATCAATATTTATGTATAATCTACAATATGAGTGAGGAAATAAGAAAAGGGCAGAAAGCTTTTAATGATTTATATCAAACTGATCCAGATATAGCTAATCTAATAAGAGGCACAGTAAATGATCCTTTCTATAATGATAAGAAACTACCTGAATTTTATAAAAAAATAGATGAACTTAAAAAAAATAGATAAATATTTGTAATTTTTTTATTTAGTATAACAATAGGAGTATGCGTAAGTATGTTTTTTTTACATTTGTATTTATTTTAAATATAAATTTTATTAAACCTTTCTCTTTTGATACCGAGAGCTACTCTAGACCCGGACAGTTACAAAGATTTATTACTGAAGATTTTAAAAACACAAACGTAGCTGGCTTGACTGTCATGATAAGCTC
>Ga0209299_1000017_pt1 | contig 93329 bp, 99 predicted proteins | sample S_140806_MF_Meta_FD_187326 | JGI IMG/M metagenome (GOLD analysis project Ga0209299, IMG submission 187326) | Freshwater microbial communities from Lake Simoncouche, Canada to study carbon cycling - S_140806_MF_MetaG (SPAdes) (version 2) | ecosystem: Environmental > Aquatic > Freshwater > Lake ...
GATTAATATCTGTAAGATTAACATTTTTGAATTTTGGATTGAGGTGAGTGCCACCATTTCCTGGCGCTATAAAGATAGATTTAACTTTGCTGCTTTGAGAAAGTTTCCACGCTATAGCATGTTCTCTTCCCCCACTTCCAATCACTAAAACTTTCATAAGTTAATGCCTAAAGTGACGGTATCCGGTAAATAACATTACAAGGCCTAATTCATCTGCAGCTGAAATAACTTCCTCATCTCTTAAGCTGCCACCCGGCTGAATAACACATTTTGCGCCAGCAGCAGCGATGACATCAATACCATCCCTAAAGGGGAAGAAAGCATCTGAAGCCACCACTGAATTTGTTAAGTCTAAATTTGCATGTTGAGCTTTAATTGATGCAATTTTAGTGCTATCGACTCTGCTCATCTGGCCAGCACCTATACCTAAAGTTTGATTGGACTTACAAAAAACAATGGCATTTGATTTAACATACTTAGCAACACGCCATGCAAAAAGCATGTCAGAAAATTGCTCCTCATTTGGCTTTAGTTTTGATACGATTTTGCAGTTATTAATATCTATATTGAAGTCGTCCGGCGACTGCACTAATAAGCCACCACCAATTTTTTTTAATTCTAACGGATTAAAATTATTATCAAGCGCAACTTCTAATAGCCGTATATTCGGTTTTGATTCAAAAATTTTCAGCGACTCACTATCGTAGGATGGAGCAATCACAACCTCAACAAATTGCGTGATGATCTGAGCTGCAGTATTTTTATCTAATGGCATATTGCATGCAATAATGCCGCCAAATGCAGATGTAGGGTCAGTTGAAAATGCTTTTTTATAAGCGTCTAAAAGATCTTTAGAGGACCCAACACCGCATGGATTAGCATGCTTAACAATTACACAAGATGCAAGTTTAAAACTTTTAACACATTCCCATGCGGTATCTGCGTCATTTAAATTATTGTAAGAAAGTTCTTTGCCTTGCAATTGTTTAAAACTTGCCAATGAACCTTTATTAGACATTTCATCCACGTAAAAAGATGCGCTTTGATGTGGATTTTCGCCGTAACGTAAATCCATTTTTTTAGTAAATGTAAGATGAAGTTTATTTGGGTAAGCTACATTTTTATTTGTATCTAGCCTGTTAAGATAATTTGAGATGGCTGAATCATACTTTGCGGTATGCTCAAAAGCTTTTTTGGCCAAGTTAAATCTACATTCTAGATTAAGCGCGCCATCATTCTTTTTTAATTCATCTTCAATTAGCTTGTAATCTTGAGCATCAGTTACAACAGCCACGCCATTATAATTTTTTGCTGATGATCTGATCATTGCTGGACCACCAATATCAATGTTTTCAATAGCCTCAGAGAAAGGACAGTTTTCTTTAGATATGGTTGCCTCAAATGGATATAAGTTCACCACCACCAAATCAATTAAAGGAATATTAGATTTAGCCATTGTTTGAAGATGTTTCTCGTCATCTCTTTTGCCAAGAATACCACCATGTATTTTTGGGTGGAGGGTCTTCACTCTGCCATCTAACATTTCAGGAAAACCTGTGTAATCACTGACTTCAATGACAGGAATATTATTGTCAGCAAATAATTTTGCTGTACCGCCAGTTGATAAAATTTCAACATTATATTTAAGTAATGTCTTGGCGAATTCGATAATGCCTTTTTTGTCTGATACGCTTATGAGAGCTCGCTTGATTTTAATCATGGCTAGATATCAATCTTATGTTGTTTTAATTTTTTTCTAAGAGTGTTTCTATTAAGACCAAGAATTTCTGCTGCTTTACTTTGATTACCCTTTGATATGCCCATGATGTAGGTTAATAGAGGTTTTTCAACAAGGCCAACTACCATGTCATAAACATTGGTTGGATTTTCGCCATTTAAGTCCTTGAAGTACTGATCTAAAGATTGGTTTACACAATCAGGTATATCTGTTTTCTTTTCCATTAAGCTACCAACATTTCTTCTTCATACTTTATATAAGGAGATTCAATCGATAGAAAATTAAAATAATCTTCAATGGTTTTAATTTGTTCATCAATTGTTTCAATTGTATTCATATAGTGTCTAAAATTTGCAGAATTTTTTAATCCTTTCGTGTACCAGGAGATATGTTTTCTAGCAATTTTTAATCCTGCATTTTCGCCATAGAAGCCATAGAGTTCATTTACATGAGCAATGGTGACATTTTTTATTTCATCAATTGATGGATTATCTAAATGTTTTCCTGTTTTAAGGTAATGATCAATTTCTCTAAAAATCCAAGGCTTGCCTTGCGCCGCTCTTCCAATCATTACTCCATCTACCCCGGTGTAATCTAAGACATATTTTGCTTTTTCTGGCGTTGTGATATCACCATTAGCAATTACAGGAATATTCACTGACTGTTTCACTGCGGCAATGGTGTCGTACTCGGCATTACCCATATATAAACAAGCCCTTGTTCTGCCATGAATAGCCAATGCTTTAATGCCGATATCTTCAGCAATTTTTGCAATTTCTATAGCATTACGATTTTTAGTATCCCAACCAGTTCTTATTTTTAGTGTGACAGGAACGTCTACAGAGTTAACAACCGATGATAATATTTTTTGAACAAGTGGCTCGTCTTTAAGAAGAGCTGATCCCGCCATTACATTACATATTTTTTTTGCTGGGCATCCCATATTGATATCAATAATTTGAGCGCCATGATCTACATTGAACTGTGCCGCTTCAGCCATCATTTTCGGATCAGCGCCTGCGATCTGAACTGAAATTGGGTCAACTTCACCCTCATGATTGGCTCGACGAAGTGTTTTCTGACTTCCGTATAGAAGTGAGTTTGATGTCACCATTTCGCTCACCGCCATACCAGCACCAAACTTTTTGCAAAGTTGGCGGAAAGGGCGATCCGTGACTCCTGCCATCGGAGCAACAACTAAATTGTTTTTAACGGAAATAGAACCTATTTGCACTATATATATTCGTTTAGGGAAAGTTGCCTATTTTATAGGCAAATGACTTTTTATAAAAGTGAAGTCTTAAAATTACTTATGCCACTGATAGCCTAAATCGGCTATTTTTTCCTGTATTTCTCGAATGGCTTCATGGACCAATTTTGCCGAACCTTTAACTCCAAGCTCAATTGTCTTAACAGGCCTTAGTTTAGGGAGGCTAAAAAGCTTAATCTCTGGATATTTTTTCACAATACTATTCATTAAATCGATTAACTGACTTTCGCTCACATCATTTATCCAAATAGAGGCCTCAGCGAAATCATTTGTATTTAATAGGTCTTTATAGTATTCGTTTAAGACCCATTCAACCATTGGCCAAGCCATTTCTGGAAATCCAGGTAGGAAATGGTGGTGTCTGATTTTGAATCCAGGTATTTTATTAATTTCATTTGGAATTAATGATGCGTCATTTGGAATGTCCGCCATTAAAACTCTCTTGGGATAAGCGCCTTCACCAAATTGTGCTTCAATTCTTTTGACAGCCTCTTCATTTCGAATTAATTGTAAATTGAATGCATCCGCAGCAGCTTGCCTTGTAAAGTCGTCAGGAGTGGCTCCGATACCTCCAAAACAAAAAACGATTGTTTGGGATTTAATTGATTCTTTAATTGACTGAATAATTTCATCCGAATCATCTTGAATATATTTAACCCAAGATAATGAAAGCTTATATTTTTTTAATGTTTTTTGCAGATAATCAAAATGTTTATCTTGTCTTTTGCCAGATAAAATTTCATCGCCAATAATTAGAGCGCCAAATTCCATTTTAATGTGCCGCATCCCAATTCAATCCAACACCAATATCAACAATAAGGGGGATATCGAGTTTTGCGACTCCCTCCATTAAGATGGGTAATTCTTTTTGTAAGATTTCAATTTCATTATTAGGGACTTCAAAAACAAGCTCGTCATGCACCTGCATAATCATTTTAGTTTTTAAATCTTTACGTGAAGTAAGCCACTGATCGACTGCAATCATAGCTAATTTAATGAGGTCAGCAGCTGTTCCTTGCATAGGCGCGTTGATTGCAGCTCTTTCTGCAGCAGCTCTTCTGATGCCATTTGAGCCATTAATTTCAGGAATCCATAATCGCCTTCCGAAAAAAGTTTCAACATAACCTTTATCTTTAGCGAATAATTTTGCGTCTTCCATATAACGCTTAACACCAGGGTATCTTGCAAAATAAGTTTCAATATAATTTGAAGCAGCACTTCTTTCGATACCAAGTGATTTAGATAGGCCAAATACACTCATTCCATATATCAATCCAAAATTAATGACTTTGGCATAGCGTCTTTGTTCTTGTGAAACAGCATTTAGATCACAATTAAAAATTTCAGCTGCGGTTGATTTATGGATATCCTCATTGTTCTTAAATGCATCAAGCAATCTCTTGTCTTGAGATAAGTGTGCCATGATTCTTAGTTCTATTTGTGAATAGTCCGCAGAAAGAATGGCCGAATCTTGATTCGCAATGAATGCTTCTCTAATTTTTCTACCTTCTAATGTTCTGATAGGAATATTTTGTAAATTGGGATCTGAGCTAGCTAGTCTTCCAGTAATTGCAACTGCTTGATTGTAGCTTGTATGAATTCGTCCAGTGCTTGGATTAATCATTTTTGGTAATTTATCTGTGTAGGTTGATTTAAGTTTAGATAAACTTCGATGTTCGAGTAGTAATTTGGGTAATGGATAGTCGAGTGCTAATTCCTGAAGGACATCCTCATCAGTAGAGGGCGCTCCTGAAGGAGTTTTCTTTAAAGGTTTGATACCTAATTTATTAAATAAAATATCTTGCAGTTGTTTGGGGGACGCTAAATTAAAAGGCTGTCCAGCTAATTGATATGCCTCCTCTTCAAGCAATAGAATTTTTTTTCCAATTTCATGACTTTGGACGTTTAATTTTTTATCATCAATTAGCACACCATTTCTTTCAATTTTTAAAAGTACTTCTAAAGTAGGCATTTCAATTTTTTCGTATATAAATTTGAGTGATGTCTCGTTATCAATCGCAGGATTAAAAAATTGATTTAATTGCAATGTGATATCAGCATCTTCAGAGGAATAATTAGATGCAATATCAATATCTACTTCATTAAATTTAAGTTGGTTGACACCTTTACCTGCAACTTCCTCATAGCTAACGCACGTATGACCCAAATGCCTTAAACTTAAATTATCCATACCGTGGCTTTGATGGCTTTCAGTTACATAACTTTGCAACATCGTGTCGTGCTGAATACCTTTAAGATGAATGCCATGATTTAAAAATACATGTGAATCATATTTTATATTTTGCCCAATCTTTTTAATTTGCTCATCTTCTAAGATTGGTTTTAGAAGGCTTAATGTATGATCAAGTGACAGCTGTTTAGCAGTTCCTGGATAGTCATGTGCTAGAGGAATATAAGCGGCTTCACCAGGAGTCACAGCCATTGATATACCTACAATTTTGGCTTGCATAGGATCAAGTGAGTTGGTTTCCGTATCAACGCACAAATAACTTTTTTCTTTAACTTTTTTTAGCCAGCTATTTAATAAAGTCTCATCAAAAATAGTGTCATATTTTATTTTAGAGATAAATTGGCTAGGTGATTTGATAGATATTTTTTCTGCGCTTACATAACTCGAGTTATTTTCTTTGTGAGCGCCATCTTTAATTTCATTGAGCCAATTCTTAAATTCAAATCTTTGGTATAAATTTTCTAGCGCGAATTGATCTTGAGCTTTGGGCTTTAAATTATTCCAATTTTTATCGATATCCAAATCACATCGAATCGTAATAAGATCTTTTGCTTTTGGAATCCAATCTAATGCTTTCCTTAAATTTTCCCCAACTACGCCAGAAAATTGAGAGGCATTAGCGACAATATTATCAAGCGTATGATATTCGTTAAGCCATTTCAATGCAGTTTTAGGACCTACCTTTTCAACACCTGGCACGTTGTCTGAGGTATCTCCAATAAGCGTTAAGTAATCAATGATTTGATTAGGCAATAGACCAAATTTATTTTTAACACCTTCAATATCAAGCTTTTCATTGCTCATGGTATTAATTAAAGTTACATGCTCATTCACAAGCTGAGCTAAATCTTTGTCGCCTGTAGAAACCACTACATTAAATTGATTTTGAGTTGCCTCTTTACAGAGTGTGCCAATGACATCATCAGCCTCGACACCTTCTTTAATGATAATGGGCCAGCCCATAGCTGTAATGGCTTCGTGAAGCGGTTTAATTTGCGCGACTAGATCCTCAGGCATCGCTGATCGATTAGCCTTATATTCAGGATAGAGATCATTTCTGAAAGTTTTTCCTTTTGCATCAAAAACGCAAGCGCTATAATCAGAAGGAAACTCCTTATGGAGTTTTCTGAGCATATTTAAGACGCCGTAAATAGCTCCGGTAGGTTCTTGGCGACTATTTCTAAGGTCAGGCAGTCCATGAAATGCCCGATAAAGGTAAGAAGAACCATCGACCAATAATAGTGTTTTCATTGTTTAACTTTGAAAGTTTTTATGTCTGCAGATAAAAAGATACCTAAATTTAACGGCCCAGAATTATTTGATGAAACTCATAACGAGAGTGAATCCTGGTATGCATTCGAAATTATGTCAGAATTTGTTGGAGCTACCGAAAAACTTAAGAAAATAACTCCCGCTGTATCAGTCTTTGGAAGCGCAAGGGTCCCTGCAGACCATCCTTATTATAAGCTCACAGTTGACATAGCAGAGGCCTTATCTAATGCTGGATTTAGCGTCATTTCTGGCGGTGGCCCCGGCCTTATGGAGGCAATTAATAAAGGCGCTTCTTTAGGAAAGGGCTCTAGTATTGGACTTAATATCAATTTACCTCATGAGCAAAAGCCCAATGACTATCAAGACATTTCAATTAATTTTAAATATTTCTTTATGCGTAAAGTCATGTTTATTAAATATGCGTCGGCTTATGTAGTGCTCCCCGGTGGCTTTGGAACGCTTGATGAGCTTATGGAGGTGATTACACTTATTCAAACAGGTAAATCAAGAAAAATCCCTATCATTTTAGTAGGAAAAGAGTTCTGGTCTGGCTTATTAGGTTGGTTAAAAGACAAGATGGTTAAAGAGGGCATGGCCCAAGAAAAAGATTTAGATCTGATTCAAGTTCTTGAGGAGCCAAAAGAGATTGTTAATGCCATCTTTAATCATTACGAATCAATTGGCTTTACCCTAACGCCAGCCGAGAGAAAAGCACAGCTTTACTTATAAATTGTCAAATAAACCATACCATCTATAGGTTTTTTGCTAGAATCTTGTCTATGAAAATACAAAACAAAATCAAAGCTTTTTTATTGGCAACCGCCTTTTTTAGTTTCAATGTGATCGCTGAAAAAAAACTTGAGATCTTAGAGGAAGTTAAGCCACCACCAAAGAATTTTGAAAGTGATATTGTAGATGAGCCTCAAATTACCATCACAAAAAAAGGTTCTGACACAGTTGAAGAGTATCGTATCAATGGCGAGCTTTATATGATGAAAGTAACACCCCCTGCTGGCGGACCTTCATATTATTTATTGAAGGAAGATCAAGATGGTGGTTGGGCAAGATATGACGGTCCTAGCCAGCCTCTCACAGTGCCTAAATGGGTAATATTTAGATTCTAAATTTTTTTTAAAGGGCTTTAAGCCCTTTTTTTTATGTCTGTCTATACATCAGTAAATATTGAAGAATTAAAAGATTGGCTCAAAGATTATGCGCTAGATGATCTTACTGATTATCAAGGCATTAAGTCTGGCATCACAAATACTAATTATTTTTTGATGACAAAGCATGATCAATTCGTTTTAACGCTCTTCGAAAAGAATGCCATTGAAGATCTCCCTTACTTTGTAGATCTGATGTCCCATCTAGCGACGCATGCATTTTTATGCCCCAAGCCTATACTTAAAAAAAATGGCACAGCCTTAAGTATTCTAAAAAATAAACCTGCTTTGATCGTTAGTTGCCTTAAAGGAAAAGAACTGACAAACCCTTCAGCAGATCACTGCGAATCTGTAGGTAGAAGCCTAGCTGAATTACATATCAAGTCAGCTGATTTTGAAGCGCAACATCAAAACACAAGAAATCTGACTTGGATTAAGAAAACAGCTGAAGCTTTACTTAATCAATTACCTGAAGATGAGAGTCAATTACTAACAGAAGAAATTAGCTACCAAGAGAAGCGGGATTACGATTTGCCAAAGGCTACCATTCATGGCGACTTATTTAAAGATAATGTCCTTTTTTTACACAATGAAGTATCAGGATTTATTGATTTTTATTATGCTTGCACGGACTATCTTATTCTAGATGTAGCTATTGCTGTGAATGACTGGTGCGTGAATGAAGACGGTTCTTTTGATGCGGAAAGATTAACGGCTTTCTTAAGTGCATATAAAAAGATAAGATCATTTAATGAAGCAGAAGACAAGTCTTGGAATGACATATTAAGATTAGCATCACTTAGATTTTGGGTATCAAGGTTGAATGACTTTTATCATATTGAAGAGGGCGAGCTTACTTTCACGAAAGACCCTAATCATTTTAAAAAGATTTTAAAGCAACGCATTGCTGAGCATACAAGGTAAATCAAAATGAAAAAAATTACATTTAAAGACTCTATACGTTGGAACAAGGAAAGTTTTTTACTTTTTAAAAAAACACCTAATCAATCATTGATGTTGAGTTTAACTTATCTATTTATTTTTATGCTGCTTCCATCTGTGCCCATGGTTCAAGTATTTTCAATTGCTTCTATTTTGATCTGGCCTATATTTTTAGTATTTGCCGTTAATTTTTATAAAATACATGATAAAAATAAGAATGAAACATTTTTAGCAGTATATGAAAAAATTAAACCAAGATTGCTGACGCTCTTAGCCCTTGGCCTTATTTGCCTTACATATGCAGGCATGGTGACCATGATTTTGAATGCTGAAATGCAGCATTTCATTCAACTATCAGAAAATAATAATGAGCTTGCGAATGTCATTAATAATTTTGTCCCAATGATAGGAAAATTAATTTTACTTTTATTACCATTACTTATGGGAACATGGTTTTCACCAATGTTAATTGTATATAACCACTACTCATTATTTAAATCGATTAAATCAAGCGTTGCAGGATCACTTATGTATATTATTCCCTTAGGTCTTTCATGGCTTATTTTTTCGACAACAGCAATATTATTTATGTTGTCATGTGGAGTATTGATTGGATCTTTAGCTTCATTCTTTCCCAGCATAGGCTCTTCATTAATGGGGGCTGTTATTTTCTTTGCATTACTCGTCATCACATCAGTGATGTTTGCATTTCAATATATTAGTTATCGAGATATTTTTAAATCGGCAAAAAGTTATTAATGTTTAAATAGTTTTGCGTATTCCATTGCAAGCCACTTAGTGCCTGCTTTATTAAATTTAATTTGTATTCTTAAGTCGTCTGCGTTTCCTTCATAACCCAAAACAGTGCCTTGACCAAATTTTTCGTGCATCACAGATTCGCCAATTCTCCATGTATGTTTTTGTTGGCCGGGTTGTGAATAATGATCTTCAATTTGATCCACATTATTTTTAAAATTGATAGTATTAATATTTTTAATGAGATTGTCTGGAATCTCTTCTAAGAATCTTGATGGCAAGCCATACCTGGTTTGACCATGAAGCATTCTTGATAATGCATAACTTAAATAAAGTTTTGATCGAGCTCGAGTGACCGCAACATACATAAGCCTTCTCTCTTCTTCAAGGCCTTTAGATTCAAATAAACTTTGTTCATGAGGACATAAGCCTTCTTCAAGACCAGAAATAAATACCACATCAAATTCCAATCCCTTGGATGAATGAATTGTCATAAGTTGAATGGCATCCGAACCTTCACTAGCTTGCATGTCTCCACTTTCAAGAGAAGAGTAGTTTAAAAAATCTCCTAAAGGATTGGTAGACTCATTATTATCATTGTTCAGAAATGTGGCAGCTGCAGAAACTAATTCATTTAAATTAGAAACTCTATCTAAACCATCCTTGTCATTCGTGTAGTGATCCTTCAGTCCTGATTCGTTGATAATGAGATCAATCATTTGAGGAAGCGTTAATCCCTCGAATCCACTTTCAATATGTCTAATGAGGTGGATGAAGTAAGGCAGACCTTTTTTGAGTGCGGGTGCTTGATCTGATGATTGCAATGATGCATCCCACAAACTACAACCATCTTTTCTCGAGATATCTTGAAGATTTTCTAATGATCTACTGCCTATACCCCTTGTTGGAAAATTAACAATTCTTAAAAACGCACTGTCATCATTTTTATTTGCAATGAGTCTGAGGTACGCAATGGCATGTTTAATTTCCGCACGTTCAAAAAAGCGCAGTCCACCATAAACGCGGTAAGGTAAATTAGATGAAAAAATATTATGTTCGAGAATACGAGATTGGGCATTACTTCTATAAAGAATAGCAATATGATTAAGCGGAATACCTTCTCTATGAAGCATTTTTATTTCATCAACAATAAATTTTGCTTCATCAATATCCGTATGACCAGTATAAATTCTTATAGGATCGCCCTCTCCCGCGGAGGTCCATAAGTTCTTGCCTAATCTATTTTTATTATGATCAATAATGGCATTCGCCGTATTGAGGATATTACTTTTAGACCTGTAGTTTTGTTCGAGCTTAATAATCTGTTTAACATGGAAATCTCTTTCAAGATCTTTCATATTTCCAACACGAGCACCTCTAAAGCTATAAATAGATTGGTCATCATCTCCCACAGCAAAAACAAAGCTGCTGTTGCCAGCAAGAAGCTTTAACCATTTATACTGAAGCTCACTGGTATCTTGAAACTCATCAATCAGAATATGTTTGAATCGGTCTTGATAATGCTGACGTATAACTACATTTTTTTCAAAAAGTTCATAGCATCTTAAGAGTAGTTCACCGAAATCAACCAATCCTTCTTTTTGACATTGTTTCTCATACTCAAGATAGATTTCATTTAATTTTTTTGAGTGTGTATCGTAACTATCCACATGCGCAGCTCTCAAACCTTCATCTTTACAACCATTTATATACTGTTGCACTTGTTTAGGCGCATAAGTTTCATCATCCACATTCATTTTTTTCATGGTTCTTTTAATTAAAGATAGCTGATCTTGGCTATCTAATATTTGGAATGTCTCAGGTAAATCAGCATCTCTTGCATGCGTTTTAAGAAATCTATTACATAAACCATGGAATGTACCTACCCACATACCTCTTGTATTAATGGGAAGCTGCATAGTAATTCTTTGCAGCATTTCTTTTGCGGCTTTATTGGTAAATGTTACAGCGATAAGGCCAAAAGGACTTACCACATTCGTTTGAATAAGCCATGCAATTCTAGAGGTGAGCACTTTAGTTTTACCACTACCTGCGCCAGCGAGAATGAGTGCAGATTCATTTTGAAGTGTTACAGCTTCAATTTGCTTCTCGTTCAGATCTTTGAATTGATTGTGGTTGGGCAGGGATGCGTTCATGAGGTGTAATGCTATCCTAATTTATTGCCAGATAAAAAAAAGATTAAAAAAAAGACCTCCTAAGAGGTCTTTTCCTATCAATGCTTTTGAGTTACATCATACCGCCCATGCCGCCCATACCACCCATACCGCCCATATCACCACCGCCCATTGTTGGAGAGTCATCTTTAGGAAGATCAGCAATCATACAATCAGTCGTTAACATAAGACCTGCGACAGATGCTGCATGTTGCAATGCAGAGCGAGTTACTTTGGTCGGGTCTAACACACCCATTTCAACCATATCACCATAAGTTTCGTTAGCTGCGTTAAATCCGTAGTTGCCTTTACCAGCCACTACATTATTAACCACTACAGATGGCTCTACACCAGCATTAGCAACGATTTGTCTTAAAGGCTCTTCAACAGCACGAAGCACAATACGAACACCAGCTTCTTGATCTGCATTTTCACCTTTAACTTTTGCAATCGCATCACGAGCTCTAATTAAAGCAACACCACCACCAGCAACGATTCCTTCTTCAACAGCAGCTCTTGTTGCATGAAGTGCATCTTCAACGCGCGCTTTTTTTTCTTTCATTTCAATTTCAGTTGTTGCACCTACTTTAATTACAGCAACGCCACCTGCAAGTTTTGCAACACGCTCTTGAAGTTTTTCTTTGTCGTAGTCGCTTGTAGCTTCTTCGATTTGTGTTTTGATTTGAGCGATACGTGACTTAATATTTTTTTCGTCAGCAGCACCATCAATAATGATAGTATTTTCTTTGCCCACTTCAATTCTTTTCGCTTGCCCTAAATCTTCAATCTTAATTGTTTCTAATTTCAAACCTACTTCGTCTGAAATCACTGTAGCACCTGTAAGAATTGCAATATCTTCAAGCATTGCTTTTCTTCTATCACCAAAACCAGGCGCTTTAACCGCGACAGTTTTTAAGATACCACGAATATTATTTACAACTAAAGTAGCTAGCGCTTCACCTTCAATATCTTCAGCAATAATAAGAAGAGGGCGACTTGATTTAGCTACCTGCTCCAATGCAGGAAGAAGATCTCTAATATTAGATATTTTTTTATCATGTAAAAGAATAAAAGGATTATCTAACAATGCAATTTGTCGATCTGAATTATTTATGAAGTATGGTGAAAGATATCCGCGATCAAACTGCATACCTTCTACAACGTCTAATTCATTTGTTAAACCCGAACCATCTTCAACTGTGATCACACCTTCTTTACCTACTTTATCCATCGCGTCTGCAATGATTTGCCCGATAGAGTGATCAGAGTTAGCAGAAATTGAACCTACTTGAGCAATTTCTTTGCTTGTAGTACACGGCTTACTTAATTTTTTAAGTTCAGCAACGCCAGCTTCAACAGCTTTATCGATGCCTCTTTTAAGATCCATTGGATTCATACCGGCAGCTACTGATTTCATGCCTTCGCGAATGATCGCTTGAGCTAATACAGTCGCCGTGGTTGTGCCATCGCCTGCGATATCAGAAGTTTTAGATGCAACTTCTTTAACCATTTGCGCGCCCATATTTTCAAATTTATCTTTAAGTTCGATTTCTTTTGCAACTGATACACCGTCTTTAGTGATCGTAGGTGCACCGAATGAACGTTCTAGAACAACGTTTCTACCTTTAGGGCCTAGTGTAACTTTAACTGCATTTGCTAAAATATTTACACCAGTAATCATCTTTTGGCGAACGTCGTCACCAAATCTTACGTCTTTTGCTGCCATTTTTTATTTCTCCAAAATATTTACGAATTAATGTTTAAGGCTTTATTCAACAATGCCCATGATGTCTTCTTCACGCATCACAAGTAATTCTTCACCATCAACTTTAACGGCTTGGCCAGCGTATTTTCCAAATAAAACTTTATCGCCTACTTTGACGTCTAGTTTTTTAACACTGCCATCTTCAAGGATTTTTCCATTACCTACAGCTTGCACTGTGCCTTGGTCTGGTTTTTCTGTTGCGCCGTCAGGAATAACAATGCCTGATGCTGTTGTACGTTCTTCTTCAAGACGCTTTACAATTACGCGATCATGTAAAGGGCGAATTTTCATTTCATATTCTCCTAATAGTGTATTCTTTGAAAATTAATCAAAATCGAAAACATGAGTGATTAGCACTCAATGTCATAGAGTGCTAATAATAGGGACGAAAGTCTAAAATTTCAAGTGCTATTTCGTTAAATATCTGAATTTAAACATTATTTTAATATGAGTTATTACATAGAAAAGCAAGACTATCGAAAGCTAGGGCAATCTGATTTGCTTATTTCACCCATTACTTTGGGGACGATGACCTTTGGTGAGCAAAATACAGAGGCTGAAGCATGTTTGCAACTCGATTGGGCGATATCACACGGCATTAATTTTATTGATACGGCTGAGATGTATCCCGTTCCACCAAAAGAAAATACTTTTACAGCGACTGAAATCATCATAGGTAATTGGCTAAGAAAACAAAAAAGAGATGACATTATTTTGGCAACTAAAGCTGCGGGACCAAGAAGGTCGCTCCATTGGATTCGTAATGGGCCTAAAGCATTTGATGAGGAAAATTTTCGTGCGGCAGTTGAAGGCTCTTTAAAAAGACTTCAAACAGATTACATTGATTTGTATCAGCTCCACTGGCCAGAAAGAAATGTGCCTATGTTTGGCCAATACAAATTTGATCCAAGTGGTGAAATGGAAGATTCAAAATTAAAAGAATGGGTCTCTATACATGAACAGTTAGAAGCATTAGCTAAGTTAGTGCAAGAAGGTAAGATTAAATATATCGGCATCTCAAATGAGCAGTCCTGGGGCGTGATGGAATTTATTCGCATTGCAAGAGAAAAAAGTTTGCCTCTAATAGCTTCAGTTCAGAATTGTTATAACCTCATCAATAGGGGGCTAGAGTTTGGTATGACAGAAATTATCTATCGAGAAAAGATCGGTCTTTTAGCTTACTCTCCTTTGGCTTTTGGACATCTCACTGGTAAGTATTTAAAGAATGTCGATGCAAAAGGTCGTGTCACATTATTTAAAGGCTTTGCACAAAGATATGACAAGCCTAATGTCTTCCCTGCTGTGAGAGCTTATGAAGCATTAGCATTAAAACATGATATGACATTGACTGAGATGGCTTTAGCATTTGTCTATCATCAGTGGTTTGTAACATCCACAATCATAGGCGCTTCATCGCTTGATCAATTAAAAGAAAATATTGAAGCGTACAACAGAAAATTATCTCAAGAATTATTAGATGATATTGAAAAAATTCATCTTACCCATATGAATCCGGCACCTTAATGTATGAAGAATCAGCAGTTTATTGATAGAAGCTTAAAAAGTTTGTGGCATCCATGTACGCAAATGAAAATTCAACAAGCTCAATCCCTTATTCCGATCAAGCGAGGCGAGGGAGTTTGGTTGTACGATTACAATGAAAAAAAATATTTAGACGCAATCAGTTCGTGGTGGGTTAATTTATTTGGCCACAATCAAAGCGAAATTAAAAAATACATCACAGACCAGCTTGATCTGATAGAACACGTGATGCTCGCAGGTTTAACCCATGAGCCCGCTATCCAGCTCTCCGAAAAATTAAGTAGCATCACAAATCTAGGCCACGCCTTTTTTGGTAGCGATGGATCTAATGCTATTGAAATCGCTATTAAGATGAGCGTGCATTATTGGAAGAATAAAGGGCATCCTAAGAAAATTAAAATAATTTATTTGGAGAATAGTTACCACGGAGAAACGCTTGGTGCTTTATCTGTGACAGACATAAAAATTTTTCGAAAAAATTATGCTTCATTGATTAAAAAAAATAATCCTATCAAGACGCCAGACTGGCGATATGCTGACAAAGGCGAAACAGCCGAATCTTATGCATTAAGATGTATTCAAGATTTAGAAATATACCTTCAAGACAATCATCAACACATAGCAGCTTTTATTCTAGAGCCACTTGTGCAATGTGCTACTGGCATGGGGATGTACCACGCAACTTATTTAGTAAAAGCTAGAGAGCTATGTACGAAATATCAAATTCATCTTATTGACGATGAGATCGCAGTTGGTTTCGGAAGAACAGGAAAAATGTTTGCATTTGAACATGCACAAATAAAACCTGACTTTATTTGTCTCTCAAAAGGATTAACAGGCGGCTATCTCCCTTTGTCATCTGTATTAACAACTGATGACATCTATATGGCATTTTATGAAGATAAGATAGAGAAAGGATTTCTTCATTCACATAGCTATACAGGTAATCCCCTCGCTTGTAGTGCAGCATTAGGCACATTAAGTTACTTTGAAAATTACGACGTTATTAATCGAAACAATAAAACTTCAGCTTATATATCAGAACGCATAAAGATACTCGAAACATTACCTATCTCTAACTTAAGAAATATAGGCATGATATGGGCATTCGAGCTTGAAGAAGCTTCAAAAAAGACAATGAACAAAATAATTATGAAAGCCATTGATAATGGGCTGTTCATAAGACCAATAGGGAATACCATGTACTTTATGCCGCCCTATGTTATCAATTATGAGGAAATAGATTTTATGATTGATAGAACTTTAGAAGCGATCCAGTCAACTTTATAAATATGCGAATACTACTTCTCATATATGCCTTATGGATGAATGCCGCATTTGCGGATACTGATGCCATTAATAAAATACTCAAGCGTACTGAACTCTCAAAAGAAAATTACTCGCTTTATATTAAAAATATCTCGAAGCAAAACAAAATATTTAGCTATAACGAACAAAAAGCATTCAATCCGGCTTCCGTGATGAAACTTGTCACGACTTATGCTGGGCTGCAACTTTTAGGTCCGCAGTACCAATGGAAGACAGAGGTGCTTTATAAGGGTGCCATAAAAAATAAGCACCTTTATGGCGACCTGATTATTAAAGGATATGGAGATCCCACACTTACTTATGCGGATCTTTCAGAAGTTATTGAGAAAGTTCAACAGCAGGGTATTCAGTATATTCATGGCAATGTTATTTTTGATGAAAGCTTCTTCGGGGAATTAAAAAATCAAGATGTTATTGATGATAAAAAATATCGAGCCTATAACGTCAATCCAAAATCTTTTGTAGTGAACGAGAATACAGTCCACTTTAATTTTTCAATCCAAAATGAAAATATAAATATACAAACCTTTCCTGAAATTCAAACACTGAAAGTTGCTAATCATTTAAAACTTACTGATAAGGGCTGTAATGACTGGAAGGATAATCTTGGCTATGAGGTGGAGTCAAAATCGAATATCACGGAGATCAAATTTAATGGGCAGTATGACAAGGCCTGCGAAAGTAAAGATATTGATTTGTCAGTGATGGGTAGTGATAGCTTACCTAAGGCCTTATTTGAAAAGCTTTGGAAGCTTCATGGCGGAAGCATGGATGGCGAGTTTAAAAACATATACCAAAGCATTACTGATACACATAAGTTCTATGAACACCAATCAAGACCGTTAAGTCTCGTTGTAAGAGATATTAATAAATATAGCCAAAATTTAATTGCAAGGAATTTATTGCTCACCATTCTTGTAGAAAATAATGGTAATCCCATCACCGAAAATGAGGCGGGCAGATTTACTAAAGAATCTTTAATCAAAGAGAAAGTTAAACTTGATTCTCTTGAGATGGATAACGGAGCAGGGCTATCAAGAAATGCAAAAGTGAATGCTGAGAATTTAGGCTTTTTATTAGAAAAAGCCTATACCGATATTTATATGCCTGAATTTATAGCTTCGCTCCCTAACCTCGGGATAGACGGTACCTTGAAGAGTAGAGGAAAAAAATTATCTGTCGCAAAACATGCTTATTTGAAAACTGGTAGCATTCAAAATGTAAGCGCTATTGCCGGATATATCTTTGATAAAAATAATGATGTGAAAGTTTTTGTATTTATAGCAAATGATCCTAAGGCAAACGAATCATCTAAAATACAAGACGAGTTGATTGAATGGACTTATCTTAATTAAACATAAGGAATGTTAATATGCGATATATGAAAGTGATTAAATTCATCTTAGCTTTTGGTATTATTTTAATTAATATTGATTTAGCTTTTGCTGAATCAAAAATCTCACAAAAGGAACTGAAATTGGAAAAAAATATCACTACATTAGTCATTAGAGATACTACCTTAGGAAATGGACGACAAGCCGAAAAGGGTCTTGCAGTTACTGTTCATTATACCGGCTGGTTATACGACCCTAATCAAAAAGATGGTAAAGGAAAAAAATTTGATAGTTCATTAGATCGCAATGATCCATTCGTATTTAATTTAGGCGGTGGTCAGGTAATACGGGGCTGGGATGATGGTGTGGATGGCATGAAAATTCATGGCAAAAGAACGCTCATTATTCCTCCAGACATGGGCTATGGTGCTAGAGGTGCGGGCGGAGTGATTCCACCAAATGCCACTTTAATTTTTGATGTTGAGTTGCTCGGAGTTAAATAATGAAAGCTCGGGTTAAGTGGGTTGAGAATGTATGTTTCATAGGTGAGTCCGAGTCAAATCATTCAGTAATCTTAGACGGGCCCGAAGAATTGGGCGGCAGAAAATTAGGTATGCGACCCATGGAAATGCTTCTTATTGGCATGGGAGGTTGCACATCATTTGACGTAGTAACCATTCTTAAGAAATCAAGACAAGCTATTAGCGATTGTTATGCTGAAATTGAAGCTACAAGAGCTGACACAGTGCCAAAAGTATTCACTAAGATCCATATTCATTTCGTACTAAAAGGTAAGGGCTTAGATAAAGATCAGGTAGAGCGTGCGATTAAGTTATCTGCTGAAAAATATTGCTCAGCTTCGATCATGCTATCCAAATCAGTTGAAATTACCCACGATTTTGAAATTAAAGAAGGTGAGTAAGCAGTAATTAATGTTTAATAATTCTTAAATCGAGAGGCTCTTGATTTTCCATGACGGAAAGAAGACGATCAATATTTGGATGCTTACCTGGATTTTTTTGTGCATCCTCAGTATGTTCCGAATACAAATCAAGACCTTCAATCGCAGCATCCAGAGTAATTGATCCAAAAAGTTTCCAAAGATGTTGGTAGACTTTAATAGAGCCTTGGCTTCCTGGCTTATTCTCGATAGAGCCTATTAAGGTATTATTTTTATAAATCTCGATACGATCGATATGATCTGAATTATCGAGCGTTAATAGAATTTCGTTGAATTTTTGCATTGATTAAATTTTTGCAGAGAGCGTAGTCATAACTTTTGATGTTAATGACATTGCTTTTTTGACTTGATGGGGTAATTCAATACCACCCAATTCCTTTGCTTTGGTTGCATGTTGCTCTTCATCATTCGCCATGACTTCTAAAATTTTATTAGTTTTTAGATCTTTTTTTGATATTTTATTTAAGTGGCTTGTTAAATGTTGCGTCACTTGATGTTCTGTTTCAGCTAAAAATCCTAAGTTATATTTTTCACCTAACATACTTGCAAAAGAGCCCATTAAAAATGATCCTACATACCAAATAGGATTGAGAAGGCTTGTTTTACCGCCCAGTTCGTGAATTCTAGTATTGCACCAATCTAGATGATCAATTTCTTCCTTAGAAGCTTTTTTTAAAGATTCTGCTCCTTCACCATGTGGGTTGAAAAGAAGTTGTCCGCTATATAAGGCTTGTGCGCATACCTCACCTGCGTGATTGACTCGCATCAATTCGATGGTGCATTTTTTTTCGTCTGGAGTTAATTCGTTATCTTCAATGTGAAGATCAGGTCTTTGTCTTAAGCCCTTAGGTTTAGAAAATAAAACCTTCAGGCCCTTATCAAATTCAATGATGAGATCATCAATCATTTGTTTTGAATAATTTGTAAACCTTTGAGAATATTCATCGCTTCTTGAAATTGCTTATCTGCTTTACTTGCGGGCTCAATCGGGCCTGATGGTGTATCAGAAGTTTTCTTTTTCTCTTCTTCAGGTTTTTTGACAGGCGGAGCTACAGGCTTAGTATCTTTATCCTTAGGCGCAGCATTCGCATCAACATCTTTTGGATTTGAAAGATGGTTTGTAAGATCTGCTTCTTTAGTCATAAATGAAGGATCACTTCCATCATCGACGACGATGTCAGGCACAATACCTTTAGCCTGAATTGATCTTCCGTTAGGCGTAAAATATCTTGCTGTTGTCATCTTAATCGCCGTACCGTTATTCATAGGTAGAATACTTTGCACAGAGCCTTTACCAAAGCTTTGCATACCTACAATCAAAGCCCTCTTGTGATCTTGGAGAGCACCTGCCACAATTTCAGATGCAGATGCAGAACCGTTATTCACTAAGACAGCCATAGGAGTTGTTCTAATATCTTCAGGAAGATCTTTTAGATAATCGTCTTTACCGCCACCTTTAAGATAATCTCCTGGCACAGCTGTTAAGTGCATTTTTGAATCTGGCGCACGACCTTCGGTATAAACAACTAAGTCACCTTTAGGTAAGAATGCTGCAGATACACCGACCGCGGCATTTAATAGGCCACCTGGATTATTTCTAAGATCTAGCAATATACCTTTGAATGGCGCTTTGTTTTGTTGACGAAGATTTTTTAAGAGCTTCGCCAGATCTTCACCTGTATGTTCTTGGAATTGTGCAACACGAACATAAGCATAATTTGGTTCAACAAGCTTTCCTTTAACGCTTTGAGATTTGACGATGGCACGAACCAAATTAAAGGTTAAAGGTTTACTTTCACCTTTTCTTAACACAGTGAGCACAATACTCGTGCCTGGTTTGCCACGCATTTTTTTAACAGAATCATTAAGTGTTAAGCCTTTTGTTGAAGCATCATCTAATTTCATGATGAGATCACCACTCTTTAACCCTGCCTTATAAGCCGGACTATCTTCAATAGGAGATATAACTTTTACAAAACCATCTTCCATACCCACTTCAATACCAAGGCCGCCAAACTCTCCTTGTGTGGCTTGGTTTAAATCTTTAAAGTCTTCCAAATTTAAGAAAGACGAATGGGGGTCAAGGCCGGTTAGCATGCCATTGAGCGCTTCATTAATCAGTTTTTTATCTTCAACAGGCTCAACATAGTCAGATTTAATTTTGCCAAAGACTTCAGCAAAAGTTCTAAGCTCATCAATAGGCAAATTATTTTTTTCGGATTTATCCGCAAAAACGGGTAAATTTAAACTGATCAGAACACCAATAATAGCGCCGCAGGCTATAAGGGTAAATTTTTCTAATTTTGAGCGCATGAATGACTTTCGTAATAAGCTATTAAGCAGTAATTGTTAAATAATAAAGCATTCTGTCTTTTTGTTTACCTTATATCAATAGGCTTTAATAAATATATTTTAAGAATAACTTATAACTATGGGAACTAAATCTAAAACACATCAAATTGAAATTCAATTTTGTACACAATGTGGCTGGCTTCCTCGAGCTTCATGGATGATGCAAGAGATACTAACCACTTTTCAGGATGAAATTTTATCTGTCACATTAACGCCCATGTCCGGTGGTATTTTTGAAATTTTCCTAGATAAAGGAAAGATCTATTCTAGATCAGACTTTGGAGGGTTTCTTGATATTAAAGATATTAAAAAGTTGATTAGAGACAAGATTAGTCCAGAAAGAAATCTGGGCCATACGGATATTTAAAGCGTTTCTTCCGGCTCAACTCTCGTTGCACCATTAAATCTTTTAAGCCAGTAGTTTTTTGTAAGACTTTCAACGCGAATCGTTTTACCTGTGCGCGGCGCATGAATAAATTCATTATTTCCCACATAGATACCGACATGAGAGAACTTCGATTTTCGTGTGTTAAAGAATACAAGATCACCCGGCTGTAGATCTTCAAACCTGATAGTTTCGCCTATCTTACTAAGAGACCTGGCGCTTGGTGGAAGGCTTAAATTCAAAGCTTGTTCGAATACGTATTTTACGAATTGACTACAATCAAAACCTGTTTCTGGTTTTGAGCCACCTAATTTATATTTAATACCCGTGAGCTCATAGGCTTTATTAATGATTAGGCCAATATCGCTTTTCCATTGCTGATCAGGTGTTGGTGACACTTCGGAAGGTGCAGTTGTCTCTAAAGTGCTTAGATTTGATGAATCAGCCTCCGCCCAAGACGGGCTAGAAAATACGAGGGCTAAAAAGATGAGCAAAGCTTTGAAATTCATAGTTTGAAATCGATTAAATTTAATAGATTTTACCATTTATAGAGGGTTTGTGAAATCGGAGTTTCATCTGCATGAGATAATCCTATGACCATGAATGAAATATTTATCAAACAATTTTTTAGTGAAAAGGGCCAACTATCTAATAGTATTGATGATTATCGCGTCAGACAAGAGCAGGTCGATATCTCAGTCTTGATTGACGAAGCTATTACACATAAAAAAAAATTAATTGTTGAAGCGGGTACGGGTATCGGTAAAACTTTTGCGTACCTTGTTCCTGCATTTCTATCTGGCGGAAAAATTATTATTTCTACTGCGACTAAAAATCTTCAGGATCAATTATTCACTAAAGATATTCCTATGATCAGGGATGCATTAAAAGTCCCTGTGACTTTAGCCATGCTCAAAGGCCGATCAAATTATCTATGTCATTTGCGATTAGAAAACGCCATGATTGAGGGCGCTTTTATGACCAAAGAAGACGTCACCTATTTACATCTCGTTAACCAGCATGCAAAACATAGTGAAGATGGAGATAGAGCGGAATTAGATACCATTCCAGAAAGCTCGTCCATATGGCCACAAGTGACCTCTACCAAGGAAAATTGTTTAGGTCAGGATTGCAGTTTTTATAAAGAGTGCTTTGTCATGAATGCGAGAAAAAAAGCATTAACTGCAGACGTTACGATTGTGAACCATCATTTATTTTTTGCCGACCTTAATATGAAAGAAGAAGGTATATCCGAACTTCTTCCAAAAGCTACAACAGTTATTTTTGATGAAGCGCACCAGATACCTGACATTGCTTCCATTTTTTTTGGAAAAAATATTTCAACAGGCCAAATCAGTGAGATTGTTCAAGATGGTTATCAGCTTTATTTAAAACATATGAAAGATGTTTCAGATTTTGAGCCGATTTTAGATGATCTCGAAAAAGCAAATAAAGATTTTAGACTGGTATTTCCAAGAGAATCTAATCGATACCCCTATCAAAAGATTTCTTCTTTTAATCGATTCGAATATAGCTATCAAGAGCTGAGTGAAAAACTCAAAAAAACAATTGAATTATTGGCGCTCCATAAAGATAGGGATACGGAGATCGAAAAGTATTTTGATAGGACCAATGAAATAATCTCAAGCTTTGATGCTTGGATCGAGGATAAAGATAACAACTCAATTAAATGGGTCGAGGTTTATTCGCAGTCCGTGCAACTTAATAATACGCCGTTATCGATTGCTGATATGTTTGCAAAACATATTAATAATGAATCTACTTCATGGATATTTACATCAGCAACACTTGCTGTAAAAGCTAATTTTGATCATTTCAAAAACCAACTAGGTTTAATGGATGCAGATTCAGTCTCTAAAGAGAGCCCATTTAATTACGCTGAAAAAGCTTTACTCTTCGTTCCCAAAGCAATGCCGGAAGCCAATCATGAGAACTTTAATTTCGCGGTTGTGAATCAAATTTATCCTTTCATTAAAGCAAGCAAGGGTAGAGCGTTTATCTTATGTACGACATTAAAATCGATGCGGGAAATATTTACACTCCTTCAAGACAAAATTGAAACAGATCAATTGGATTATCCAATCTACCTTCAAGGGGATGGCTCAAGAAATCATCTTTTAAATAAATTTAGAGAACACGGTCACGCTATCCTTATAGGTTCCTTAAGTTTTTGGGAGGGTGTGGATGTAAAGGGCGACGCTTTGTCATTAGTGGTAATAGATAAATTACCATTTTTTTCACCAGAGGATCCCGTCCTTGCTGCGAGAATTGATAAAATCAACCAAAGTGGCAAGAATGCTTTTATGGAATATCAACTGCCTAATGCAGTCATTACTTTAAAACAGGGCGCAGGTCGATTAATAAGGGATGAGTTTGATAAGGGCGTGCTTGTGATATGCGATACAAGGGTTATTGATAAAGCTTATGGAAAAAGAATGTGGCAGAGTTTACCTCCTTTCGCTCGAACGCGAGACGATTTAGAAGTCATCCAATTCTTAGAAAAAATTTAATTTATGAAAATTTTATCCTTAGATACCTCTAATGAATATATGTCTTTAGGCTTGAAGATTGATGAAGATTTTTATTCGGTCAATATCAAGGCTGGACAGACGCATTCAGAAATTGTCTTACCAGAAATAAAAAAATTATTAAGTGAACATCAATTAATAACAAAAGATCTTGATGCTATAGCATTTGGTAGAGGTCCAGGCTCATTTACAGGCATAAGAATTGCCTGCGGTATCTCGTATGGATTAGGTTATGGCGCGTCGATTCCAGTCATTGGTGTTAATAATCTTTTGGCGCTTGCTCATAGCTCTGGCAAAAATAAAGTGATTAGTAGTGTTGATGCCAGAATGGGTGAGATATATTTAAGTGCTTATATAAAAGATGGTAAAACATTTTCAAATCCCATCGTCGAAGGGGTTTATAAGCCCCATGAATTACCTCAGCTTGCAGAATCAGGCTGGACCTTGATTGGCAATGCAATTGAAACATACGAAAAAGAAATGAAAGATCATTTTGGCCAACAGATAGATGATTTTGTAGACGGCCCATACGAAGTGGTCAAATCTATTTCAAAGCTGGCAAAACCTTTCATTAAAAGTAAAGTATTCGAGTTGATTAATGCCGAGCCTGTTTATCTAAGAAATAAAGTTGCCTTTACCACAGAAGAGCGAAAAGCATTTAATGCAATTCAGTAACTTTAAGGAGAGTGATTTAAGTGCAATTGAATTGATTGAAAATGAAGTTCACGCCTACCCTTGGACGCGAGGTAATTTTTTAGATTCAATAAAATCAAGCCACACATGTTTGATGATGAAGGTCAATGAAGAAATTGTAGGCTTCACAGTTATGATGTTTGTATTAGACGAATGCCATCTGCTTAATATAAGCATAAAAAAAAGTATGCAAAAAAAAGGCTTTGGGTCACATTTTCTCAAAGAAGTGATTCGACGGGCAAGATTAGCTCATTCGAAAACAATCTATCTTGAAGTGAGGATATCCAATCATGCTGCCATTCATTTATATGACAAACATGGATTTAATGAAATGAGCATCAGAAAAGACTATTATCGTGCTAAAGAAGGGCGGGAAGATGCAGTGTTAATGGGGCTCGTAATTTGATGGATGCTGATTATAAAAAAAGAATCTTAAAAGAGCTTGAATTATTCCCTTTATGGAAGGAAAAAAACAAGCCAAGTGCCGAACTTCTTTTAAATACAGATTTAAGGGCTGTTGAAGCTGATTCATTTTTTGCATTCAAAATTAATTACACAGAAGGGTCCTTATTACTTTTGAGTCAAAACTTCGCATCGGGAACGGAAGAGTCTGCTCAAGACTTGTTTTTAAATATTGCAAAATTTATATCAACGACGATAGGCATAGATACATTCCAAAAGAGTCATTTATTAACGCTCACTAAAGATCAATTAAGTGAGCTTTGTTTAAAGACCCCCCCAAAGCATGTATTAGTTTTTGGACTAAATAATGATTTGTTTGAAGAATACAAAACAAATGTTTTGATGAATAATGTCACTATGAACATTAAGCATACGGTTGATATTAATCATTTACTGCAAAACCCAAAAGATAAGAAATTGGTTTGGGAAAATATTTTAGATTTAATAAAAGCTTTTTAAATAAGAAAGAACATAAATGCTCGCATCAAAATTTTATATTTCAACCCTAAAAGAGGCGCCTTCAGAAGCTGAGCTTATCAGTCATAAGCTTATGATTCGTGCAGGTTTTATTAAGCGCCTAGGCTCAGGCTTGTATTCTTGGATGCCACTTGGTTTAAAAGTATTAAGAAAAATTGAGGCCATTGTTAGAACTGAAATGAACCAGGCTGGAGCTGTGGAGTTATTGATGCCAGCCATCCAACCATCCGAATTATGGGAAGAGACAGGCCGATGGGAGCTTTTCGGTCCACAGATGTTAAAGATCAAAGATCGTCATGACCGAAGTTTTTGTTTTGGACCGACACATGAAGAAGTCATCACAGATATCGCCAGAAAAGAAATTAATAGTTACAAACAGTTACCTATTAATTTCTATCAGATTCAAATGAAATTTAGAGATGAGATTAGACCTCGTTTCGGTGTGATGCGTGCCCGCGAGTTTCTTATGAAAGACGCCTATTCTTTCCATACATCAAAAACTTCATTGCAAGCAACCTATGACGCGATGTATCAGGCTTATACCAATATTTTTAATAAGATAGGTCTTCAGTTTAGAGCAGTGAAAGCCGATACCGGTGCTATTGGAGGAGACGGATCTCATGAGTTTCATGTCTTAGCTGATTCTGGAGAAGATGCGATCGCATATAGCTCGGTGTCTGACTACGCCGCTAATATTGAATTAGCAGAGGCAATTCTGCAAGATGACAAAAGACCAGATGCAAAAGAGTCGATGGTTAAATTTGATACGCCGAAACAAACAACATGTGATGACGTAGCAAAGTTAATCGGAGTCTCTATTCAAAAGACAGTCAAAACAATAGCGCTGATTAACCAAACCAATGAGGTGAATGAGTTTTTCTTGGTCCTTATTCGCGGCGACCATGAGCTTAATGAGGTTAAATTAACTAAAGTTAAGGGTTTTGAGAATTTCCGTTTTGCAACAGAAGAGGAAGTAAAAGACCACCTTAAATGCCCGCCTGGATTTATAGGGCCTGTAGGAGTTAAATCTTCTATAAAAATTATGGCAGACAAGTCCGTCAGTATTTTGTCTGATTTTATCTGTGGTGCAAACGAACCTAAGCTTCACTTAAAGGGTGTAAATTTTGTGCGAGATCTCTCAGAGCCAATGCTTTATGCGGATTTAAGAAAAGTAGTTGAAGGTGATCTGAGTCCAGACAAGCAAGGAACGCTTCAAATATGCAGGGGTATTGAAGTAGGCCACATTTTTCAGTTAGGCAATAAGTACTCTAAAGCGATGAAAGCAGAATACTTAGACGAAAATGGCCAAACCCAAACTTTAGAGATGGGCTGTTACGGTATCGGGGTATCTAGAATTGTAGCGGCTGCGATTGAGCAATCGCATGATGATAAAGGCATTGTCTTTCCCGTTAATATTGCTCCTTTTGAAGTGGTGATTGCACCTATAGGTTACGACAAGAGCAGTGAAGTCAAAGCTTCGGCAAATAAAATTTATGACGCTCTTAAAGAAATAGGTGTGGACGTTTTACTTGATGATCGTGGTGAACGCCCAGGTATTATGTTTGCCGAAATGGAATTGATAGGCATTCCTTATAGAATTGTTATTGGGGATCGCAATTTAAAAGAAGGCAAAATCGAATTTCAAGGTCGATTAGATCAATTATCTAAATTAATTGATGAAAATCATATAGTTACAGAAATTAAATCTTTATTATCCCTTTAAAGTATTAAACTAATTTTTTATAACTAATTGATTTAATTAGGTTATTTTTGTCAAGCATTTATTACAAAATAATTACAATTAAGTGGTGTATTTATTAAAAAAAAAGGTTAGTATTCGGCAAGTAGTTAGTGATCGATGACCTGGAAGACTAGGGCCAATTGATAACTAAGTGCTCAAGTACTATAGCTCTTTGATGTATATATACAGTCAACTAACTTAGGAGATGTTATGTCGAAATCATTAGCAGTAGCAATCAGTGTTGGTGTAGTAGCAGGCCTTTGGACTTTCCTCGGAAGTGGTTATCTCAGCTTTGCAAGTATCGCGATTGGTTTTATAGCTTGGGCTGCATCTGGCCTAGTTGGCAAATCAGACGCAATGCAAAAAACAGTTATCGGAATGACTTTCGGCGCAATCATTGCATCAGTTGCTGTTTATCTAGCGGGTATTGAATTACCTGTGATAGGCGCAAATATTGCAGTAGGCGTTGGTGTAGCGGCACTCATTCTTGTACTTGTTGCTGATAAGGTGTCTCAAGTTGCTAATGTAGGCGTGAACGTTTTAGGTTTTGCGTCAGCTTTTACACTAGCACCAAGCGCAGCTAGCATCGGTGCAATGGATTTATCTAATCCAGTGGCTATTGTTTTAGTTTCAAGTATCTTGGGCGTAGTTGCAGGGAATTTAGCAGGAAGACTTGCGGCTGCAATTAAGTAATTATTTTAAGTAGTTTAAAAAAACGCACCCCAAGGGGTGCGTTTTTTTATTTAGATTTACTAGAGATTTTAAATCCGTAATAGGTTCCGAATTCACCTTCAGATTCGTTATATATAAAGAATAGATTATTTGTATAGCCGAGACCGTTGTAATGATTATGGGCTCTTAGTTTTATCTCTTTCGGTAATATCGATTTGCCAACATAATTACCTTTAGCATTAAAGATTAATACTGCTTTGTGATCGACATCGAGAATTGCCATCTCTTCCCCATCGATGCTTGTGGCCGCAATAAAGTTATCACTTAGATCGTCAAATGCGACACCTGCTGATTTTAAATCTAAATTAATTTCCCCTATCTTATTGCCGTCGTTAGCATCAATGACGATAACTTTGTCACTCCTCTTTTGTTTAGCAAAGTAATGATTTGATTTGGAATCGAACGAAGGCATCGTAGCTGAATCACCAAAGGCAGGATTAAAGCCTGAAACCTCTTTTGAACTACCTTTTAGATTACCTTGAGGGTCAAGGTCTAAAGAAAAAATACCAGTATTAGGGGCAAAACCGGCTTCACTCGATACATTATAAGTAATCGTTGTAAGCTGAAAGGTGACTTCGTTATAAAAAATAGAGCGATTATCAAACCCGGCTTGGGTTGAGGACAAATATTTTCCAGATTGGTCGTAAGTGTGAATAAGGGATTTAGAAATAGGGGCTTCAGTTTCTGAGCCCAAGGGCGCTAGGCCACCATCAGCAATATAATATTTTTTTTGGCCTGGTATAAAGGCGACTGTCATAGGTCGTGTAGTTGGTTTTTTAGCAAGCGCTATTTTAATTTCTGATTTTGCTTCGGGAAGCACATCAGCATAAATCGAGTAATTAAAGATTAAAAAACACAGGGCAATAATAATTTTCATAAATATATCTTCTTAGGTTAAGTTGTTAATGTTAGCTTGATCGTTCAATGAATGTAGCATCACCATAACTAAAGAAACGATATTCATGTTTAATAGCATGCTGGTAAAGTTTCTTCATAGTATCACTTCCGCTAAAAGCAGAGACCAAAATAAATAAAGTGCTTTTAGGTAAATGAAAATTGGTGAGCAACGCATCCACAATTTTAAATTTATAACCAGGCTTAATAAATATAGAAGTTTCTTTATATCCTGATTCAATGATTTCCTCTGAGTATTTACTTTCTAAGGCTCTAAGCACTGTAGTTCCAATAGCAATAATTCTTCCTTGATTAGCTTTAGTATTTTGAATCATTTGGATAGTTTCATCTGGCACATTAAAAGATTCGCTATGCATTTGATGGCTATCGAGATTGTCTTCACGCACAGGCTGAAAAGTCCCTGCTCCTACATGAAGCGTTAAAAAGGCATGTTTAATTTTTTTAGCATCTAATGCTTTGAAAATTTCATCAGTGAAATGAAGCCCCGCTGTAGGAGCTGCAACTGCACCTGATTCTTTTGCGTAAATCGTTTGATATCTTTTTTCATCAGTTTTGTCTGCACTTCTTTCGATGTAAGGCGGTAAGGGAATATGTCCGAATTGCTCTAGTACGTTATAGGCAGACAATATTGAATGAAATTTAATATGGAAAAGATCATTTTCTTTTTTGATGACTTTAATTACGACATCTTTATTAATTTCAAAGATATTACCGTCTAATATTTTTTTTGATGTCTTTAAATGGGCTAAAGCATGATGACTGTCTATGATGCGCTCAATCATGATTTCAACTTTTCCACCTGTTATTTTTTTCCCAAATAATCTGGCTTTAATCACACGCGTATCGTTGAAGATCAAAAGATCATTTGGATTTAAAAAATCAATAAATTCGGTAAACTTTTTATCGCTGAATGACTTTGTATTTTTATTTAGGACAAGAAGTCGACTTGAATCCCTTTTTTGAAGAGGGGTTTGGGCAATAAGATGCTGGGGTAAATCAAAATTAAATTCTTCAATTAGCAATTATATTTATGCGCTTAATATTTCAAAAGAAATCTTTAAATAATCTGAATATTAGAATTATTTAATATGATTTAAAATAACATTAACTAAAGTTGCAAGCGTTAACAGCAAAAGCATAGCTACTAAAAAACCTATAATCAAAAAATACTTTATCCCATGTTTTTGAACAAAAGCATCGTCCTGAGAAAATTTTCTATTACTTTGGATGCCAAAAAAGGCAGATAAGATACTTTTTATGATGTGTAGCATAGTCTTTGCATTAAATTTTGAATTCCTATGATTTTAATATAGTTATCAGATATCAGCCGATATTATCTATAATGTTTAAGTTATAAGCTTCTAAAGGCCGGGATGGCGGAATTGGTAGACGCACGGGACTCAAAATCCCGCGCTAGTAATAGCGTGCGAGTTCGATTCTCGCTCCCGGCACCATATAAATTAGAAATTATTTGAGTTTTTTTCTTTTGTGAACGCCAAGGCAAAATATGATTCAAATCAAAAAGTTAAAGAAAGGTACTTTAGACGAATTTATTGTTCGTCCCAATCCTTCTATGCCATGGAAATTGATTAAAAAAATATACTTTTTTTTCTTCATTTTTATCCTAATAATTTCCTCAATACTTTGTTATTTTGGGTTATATCTAGCGATTCCTTTTTACGGCATTGAGGTTCTGTTGCTTGGATATGCTTTGTATTTAACTTGCCTTAAAAGTACTTTTTATCAAATTATAAGAATCAGTTCCCGCTTAATTGAAATCAAAACTATTCAAGGAAAAAAAATAATTAAAGAGGAATTTAATCGAGACTGGAGTAAGTTTAGACTTGTGACAACATACTTTAATCGGCCTAGCTTCATCGTCATAAGCTCTCAGGGGAAAAATACTCGTGTTGGAGATTTTTTATGTGAGAGCGAGCGCTTAGAATTATTTAAAAAAATTTCATGATTACAATTTTTCGTATTGATTTTAAAAAATCCTACTGATAACATGAGGGACATAAAATTTCAGTAAATACAGAACATTTAACTTTTACGGTAAGGAACATTAAATGCATTTGAATAAGAGTATGGCTAGATTTTTATCTAATCTCACAATTATCGTCTCGGCACTATTCTTATTAAGCCCTGATATATTACATGCTGCTTGGGGTTTAAATATGACGCAAGGAGCTACCCCTATCAGTCAAGATGTTTATAACATGCATATGACTTCTCTATATGTAGTTACCGTTATTGGTATTTTAGTTTTTAGTGTGATGTTTTGGTCTATATTCCATCATCGGAAGTCGAAAGGCGTTAAACCAGCAAAATTCTCTCACAGCACAACTGTTGAGATAATTTGGACACTTATACCTTTCGCTATTATTGTTGCATTGGCAATACCAGCAACTAAACTTCTTGCAAGGATGGATGACACTTCAAAATCTGAAATTACTATCAAAGCAACAGGTTATCAATGGAAATGGAAATACGACTACATAAATGAGGACCTAACTATTTACAGCAATTTGGCCACTGATAGTGTTGAAGCTAGCCAGAGGAATTCAGGCATTGACCCAAAGACTGCTGATAACTATTTACGAAATACTGATACAGCTCTTGTGCTTCCTGTAGGAAAAAAAATTAGAATTATGACAACGGCAAGCGATGTTATTCATGCATGGTGGGTTCCTGATTTAGGCTGGAAAAGAGATGCTATCCCAGGATTTATAAATGACAATTGGACAGTAATTAATAAAGAAGGTGTTTATCGTGGGCAATGTGCTGAAATTTGCGGTAAGGGCCATGGATATATGCCTATTGTAGTAAAAGCTGTTCCAGAAAAAGAATACTTAGCTTGGGTTCAAGAAACAAAACTTGCATTAAAATCTAAGAAAGATAGTGGAGATAAAGAGCTTTCGATGGATGAGTTAAAATCTAAAGGCGAAGCTGTTTATAAAGCCAATTGTCTAGCTTGTCATCAAGCAAATGGACAAGGTATCAAAGGAGTTTTCCCAGCGCTTGATGGAAGTCCGCTTGCAACAGTTAAAGACCGTATTCCTGAGCATATTCATCAGGTTATTTATGGTAAAAATAATATGCCTGCTTTTGGAGAACAATTGTCGGATACAGATATAGCTGCAGTCGTAACTTACGAAAGAAATGTTTGGGGTAATAAAACAGGCGATATTATTCAGCCTAAAGATGTAGCAGCTGGCAGAAAGAAATAATTTTAAATTTAATTTTTTTAATTTAGGAAGATTTTAAGAATGAGTACAATAGCGCACGCAGATCACGATCATCACGATCATAAGCCTACAGGTATTAAACGTTGGTTGTTTTCAACAAACCATAAAGACATAGGTACGATGTACTTAGTATTTTCATTGATTATGTTCTTTATTGGCGGATCAATGGCGATGATTATTCGTGCAGAGTTATTTCAACCAGGACTTCAGTTTGTAGATCCACAATTTTATAACTCGATGGTTACTGTGCATGCGCTAGTAATGATTTTTGGAGCTGTGATGCCCGCTGGAGTTGGTCTTGCTAATTGGATGATACCTATTATGATTGGCGCTCCTGATATGGCGCTTCCTCGTATGAATAATATGAGTTTTTGGATTATGCCTTTTGCTTTCGCACTTCTTTTAGGTACTTTATTTATGGAAGGCGGAGGCCCTGCAGGCGGCTGGACTATGTACCCACCTCTTGTGCTTCAAACAGGAAAAGCATTTCCGTTTCTAATATTTGCAGTTCATTTTCTAGGCATCTCATCTATCATGGGCGCAATTAATATCATTGCAACAGTATTCAATATGAGAGCGCCAGGTATGACATTAATGAGATTGCCTTTGTTTGTTTGGACTTGGGTTATCACAGCCTTTTTACTAATTGCTTCGATGCCTGTTTTAGCAGGCGCTGTAACAATGCTATTAACAGATAAATATTTTGGTACAAGCTTTTTTAATGCTGCCGGTGGCGGTGACCCAGTATTGTTCCAGCACATTTTCTGGTTCTTCGGACATCCAGAAGTTTATATTTTAGCTCTACCAGCTTTCGGAATCGTTTCTCAAATTATTCCGACTTTTGCTCGTAAACCGCTTTTTGGATATGCATCTATGGTTTACGCAACAGCTTCAATTGCAATTCTTTCTTTCTTTGTATGGGCTCACCATATGTTTACGGTTGGACTTCCTATTAATGGCGAATTATTTTTTATGTATGCAACGATGTTAATTGCTGTTCCGACTGGTGTTAAAGTATTTAATTGGGTAGCAACAATGTGGAAAGGGGCTATGACTTTTGAGGCTCCCATGCTTTTTGCATTAGCATTTGTGATTCTTTTTACAATTGGTGGCTTTTCAGGTCTTATGCTCGGCATTACGCCAGTTGACTTCCAATACCATGATACTTACTTTGTTGTAGCTCATTTCCATTATGTCTTATTAACAGGCGCAGTATTTGCCCTTATGGCCTCTGTTTATTATTGGCTTCCTAAATGGACTGGTAATATGTATGACGAGAAATTAGCTAAGATACATTTCTGGCTATCGACTATTTTTGCAAATGTGCTTTTCTTTCCGCAACATTTTCTTGGTTTAGCAGGTATGCCTAGAAGAATTCCAGATTACAGCGTTCAGTTTGCAGATTTTAATATGGTTTCAAGTCTCGGCGGTTTTGCGTATGGTATTTCACAATTGTTATTCGTATATATAGTGATCAAATGTGTCTTAGGCGGTAAAAAAGCTACCAGCCAAGTTTGGGAAGGCGCACGAGGTTTGGAGTGGACATTAAGCTCACCTCCGCCATACCATTCATTCACTAAGCCACCGAAAGTCACAAAAGCTTTAATGGACTATTGATGGTTAAAAAAGCATTTCAAAATAATAATGAAATAGCTAAAAAAAGAAGTAAACGATTAGCATTAATTTTAGGACTAATTGCTTTTTCTTTTTATGTAGGATTTATTTTAAGTAATGTGAAATGATTAAAGTTCGTAGTATTAAACGAACAACATTTCTTTTAACAATACTTACGGTGATAATGTTTGGTTTTGGTTATGCACTTGTACCACTATATGATGTTTTTTGCGAAGTCACTGGATTGAATGGAAAGACAGGGCGTATTTATAGTGCAGAAGCCTCAAAATTAATTATAGATGATCAACGGTTTGTCACTATTCAGTTTGATTCGAATATAAATGGTAATTTAGCTTGGAAATTAAAGGCCGATCAAAAGTTTTTAAAGGTTAATCCAGGTAAATTTTATGTTGTGACTTATACAGTTGAAAACATGATTAATGAAGAGATTGTTGGGCAAGCAATACCAAGTGTTACACCGCAAATTGCATCACTTTATTTAAAAAAGTCAGAGTGTTTTTGTTTTAGGAATCAAGTATTAAAGCCAGGCGAAAGAAAAAAACTGACTGTGCGATTTGAGATAGATAAAGATATCCCTAAAGATGTGGAATCACTGACTCTTTCATATACTTTTTTTAGAGCTTTAAAGGATAATAAAAGAGCAGGGTAAGTAGTATTAATAAATTATTAACTGATAATTAAGGAAATATATGGCAAGCAAAGATATCTATTTTGTTCCTGAATCAAGCAAATGGCCTATAGTCGGCAGCCTCGCTCTGTTCACTACATTCGTAGGTTCAGCGATGTTATTAAATCAATCGCCCAATGCAAAATATGTATTTATTGTGGGCGTAGCAGCAGTAATTTATATGTTCGCAGGATGGTTTTCGAATGTAATAGCTGAAAGCCTTGCAGGAAAATATAATAAACAAGTAGATATTAGCTTCAGAATGGGTATGGGGTGGTTTATTCTCTCAGAAGTTATGTTCTTTGCAGCTTTTTTTGGCGCTTTATTTTATGCCCGTGTTTTATCTGTGCCTTGGCTCAGCGGTGAAGGTCATGGAGTAGTAACACACCAGTTTTTATGGCCAGCATTTAAAGCTTCATGGCCTATGGCAGTTATGCCAAATCCAACCAATTTTACTGCTTATAAAGATACCGTCCCTGCTTTTGGCGTACCTGCAGTTAATACCTTAATACTATTAACAAGTGGTTTGACAGTTACATTTGCTCATTGGGCATTAAAAAAAGCACAAAGAACTCATCTTTCTGCTTGGCTTGCCGCTACAGTTGCACTAGGTGCACTATTTGTTTATTTACAAGCGGGCGAGTATCACCATGCTTACACTGAATTAAGTTTAAAGCTGAGTTCGGGAATTTATGGGTCTACATTTTTTATGCTCACGGGGTTTCATGGTTTTCATGTAACAATGGGAACTGTTATGTTAGCAGTGATTCTATTCAGGTCACTTAAAGGGCATTTTACAAAAAATGATCACTTTGCTTTTGAAGCTGTCGCATGGTATTGGCACTTTGTCGATGTAGTTTGGTTAGGACTATTTATATTTGTGTATTGGCTTTAAGCTAGAAGATTAAAAAAGCGCTATTTTTATAGCGCTTTTTTATTTTATACACCATGAGGGCGAATCAGGCCAGAATAGAATCCGTAAAAAAGCAAGAAGAATAAGAGAAGAGAAAGGCCAACTCTAAAAGAAAGTGAAGTTACCATTCTGTTAGAATTCTTTTTTTTATCTTTGATTAGAAAAAAAAGCCCTCCCGAAAGAGATAGTAAAATAAAGAATAGAATTGCTATTACAAGAGTCTTAAATAAGAATTCACTGCTCATAAAATAACCCTACCTTAAATATAATTTTGAAAATTTCAATATATAACATTAGTTTTAATTATAAATTATTACCTAGCCTGGTATTCATTATATTTTTTACTCTTTTTATTAAATTAGGGTTTTGGCAGTTGGATCGTGCGGATCAAAAAAAGATAATTAATATGGCATTTGTCGAAAGACAAAATCAGCCTGCAATTCCATTAAATAAAGAAACTATCCAAATGCCATTAAAGGACATTATTTGGCATCACGTTACTATAAGTGGGGAGTTTTTAAATGACAAAAATATTATTCTAGATAATCAAGTTGTTCGAGAAAAAGCAGGTTTTCTAATTTATACCCCTTTTAAGATTTTAGATTCTAATGGAATTATCTTAGTTAATAGGGGCTGGTATCCTCTATCCAATTCTAGAAATGATGCTCCAAATATTCCTCCTATTAAAGGCGTGCAAGCAATTGAAGGTGAAATTAATCAAATGCCCTCTTCTGGCATTGCACTGGGAAAAGTTGTAACTGAAAAATTAGATGAATCGTCTTTCAGGCTTCAGAAGATGGATTATGAAGTTTTATGTTCTTTAGTAGGTAAAGATTTAATGGGATATGTAGTTAAACTAAAAAAACCGATTTTTGATAAGACTTATATTACAGATGAGGGTATACCGGTCCCAGACAGCGATAAAAATTATGGTTATGCATTTCAGTGGTTTGCGATGGCATTTACTCTTTTCATTATCTTTATAAGATTAGGGGTAAAAAAGAAATGACGTTAAGTAATACTCTTAAGTCACGATTAAAACTAATTGGCATTGTATTGCTATTTGTTATGCCAGTAATTTATGCGTGGTATTTAGTTTTTTTTACAAATTTCAAAATGCATTCAAAGGGAGTTGAGCATGGACTTTTAATTAGTCCAATTATTCAGGTTGGCGATTTTGAATTGGCTGAGCCGATAAGCCATGAAATATATCAATTAATTGGCAAATGGACATTAGTTTCTTTCGTTGAAAATAAATGTGAAAAGGCCTGTGAGTTCCAATTATATTCATTAAGACAAATTTGGCTTGCACTAGGTAAAGATGGCAATAAAATTCAAAGATTAGCTATAGTTAAAAATAATAATTTAATTTCATCTGAACAAATGAAATTGAGCCAAGGTCAGCTTTTATTGAAAGATGATAAAGATTCAAAAGACAGACTAAATAGTCGGTTTAAATCTTATTCAGGCTTTGAGAGCGAATCTATTTATTTAATAGATCCTTACGGTAATTTGATGATGCAGTATAAAAAAGGGACAAATCCATCTGGAATAATTAAAGATCTAGAACGTTTAATAAGAATATCAAAATAATTACGAATCAAGATGCTTTTTCAAAAGAGCATTTAATTTATTAAAATCTAATTCCCCTATTACCTTATCAATAATTTTTCCATTTTTATCGATAAGTATTGAAGTTGGTGTAAGGCGAATGTTTTCAAATGATCGTGCAATTTGACCATCAACGTCAAGCACAACAGGAAAAGGGATTTTGTTCTTTTGAGTGAAATTTAAGACCTGATTTGGCGGGTCATAACTCATAGATATAGCGATAATTTCTAAACCTTGCCCTCTGAATTGATTGTAGGTATCAACTAGACTTGGCATTTCTTTGATACAGCCTGGACAGTCTGTTGCCCAAAAGTTGATGATTGTGAAATTGTTTTTAACCTGATAAAGCTTGAAAGCTTGACCAGTAATCGAAGTAACCCTAATTTCAGGAACTTTTTTATTTGTAGTTAATGACAAAAAAAATAAGACTAAAAAAGCTAACAAAACGATTAACAGCCAGAGAGATTTTTTTGCCATAATTGAGTGAATGTTATAATTCTTTCATAGTAATGGAATTATTTCTCATGAGTCTAATCGATATTAATATAAATTTATAGAAATTTAATTATGAATCTTTTTAAAAAAATTACTTTATTTGCAACAATTATGGCTTTTTGTTTAATTGTTTTAGGCGCTTACGTAAGGTTATCAGATGCTGGTTTAGGTTGCCCAGATTGGCCAGGATGTTTTGGAACGCTAACCGTTCCAGAAAGCCAACTGGCTATTGAAAAAGCTCAACATACTTTCCCAGATCAAGCTATAGAAAATGGCAAAGCATGGAAGGAAATGGTTCATAGATATGTGGCAGGCCTATTGGGACTTTTAATTTTATCAATCGGGTACTTAGCCTATAGAAATAAAAAATCACTTAAAGTGAGCATCCTTGTACCTTATAGCCTTCTGGGGATTGTATTTTTTCAAGCTATGTTAGGAATGCTTACAGTTACACTCTTACTAAAGCCTATTATTGTTAGCACTCATTTAATAGGTGGTATGGCAACTTTAGCTATACTTACATATCTAAGTTACGAACATTTCAACGAAAATTCAAAATTAGTTCTAAAGAAAAACATAATTTTTTATATGGCAAGGTTTGGCCTTATTCTGATTTTTATGCAAATATTTTTAGGTGGCTGGACCAGCACTAATTATGCCGGCCTCGCTTGTACAGATTTTCCGACCTGCCATGGCCAATGGGTTCCTGATATGGACTTTAAGAATGCGTTTAATATTTTTAGAAATTTAGGCCAAACTTCTGAAGGAGCTCCAATCAGTCTTAACGCTCTCCAAGCAATTCAGTGGATACATAGAATAGGCGCTATAACTGTAGTTATTTATTTTGGCTATTTATCATATGTCTTAATGAAATATAAACAATTGAGATTTGAGGCAATACTGTTATTAACTATACTAGCAGCCCAATTTATTATAGGGATTGCAAATTTAACTCTTCATCTCCCAATGGTATTAGCTGTTAGCCATAATCTAACAGCAGCTTTATTGGTCGTTATAATAACAATAATAAATACAAAAATTAAAAAACAGTATGCTTAGCTTTCTTAAAAAAAATACTTTTAAGCTTAAGGTTGATTTAAAGAATTTTTCAGTTCTTTGTAAGTTGCGAGTTAATTCCCTTATTGTTTTTACTGCTGTGATTGGAATGTTTTTATCCACTCCCGGTATGGTGCCATTTAATCTATTGCTAAGCTCTATTCTGGGTATTGGTTTTGTCTCGTGTGCAGCAGCAGCTTTTAATTGCTTAATTGAACAAAAAATAGATGCGGTGATGGCAAGAACAAAAGGAAGGCCTATAGGAACAGGGCAATTGTCATCCGAACAGACTGCAGTTTATGCAAGTATTTTGGGAGGTGTTGGATTATTCATTCTTTATTATTATGTGAATCCCCTAACAATGTGGCTTACCCTTGCAACTTTTTTCTCTTACTCCGTTATATATACAATTTTTCTTAAGCCTGCTACGCCAATGAATATTGTTATTGGTGGTGCTTCTGGAGCCATGCCTCCGATTTTAGGGTGGGCAGCGGTTAATAATACCGTTGGACCGGAAGCGCTAATATTATTTTTAATTATTTTTTGTTGGACGCCACCTCATTTTTGGGCATTAGCGCTTTATCGGAGAAATGATTATGCAAAAGTAGGTATGCCAATGTTGCCTGTGACACACGGAGAGTCTTTTACATTGTTGCATATTGTTCTATATACAATCATTTTGATTATTGTGACTATGGCGCCATTTAGCCTTGGTATGACCGGCCTTATTTATTTAGTTTGCGCCACTATTCTTAATGCTTTTTTCTTATACTATGTAATTATGTTATATAAAAACTACTCAGATAAGTTGTCCATGAAAACATTTAGATATTCAATTATTTATTTAAGTCTAATTTTTTCTGCGATGTTAGTTGACCATTATTTTAAATTTACTCTTTATTAAGATTACAAAAGGACAGTTAAATGAATTTAGAAAAAGAACAAAATGCGTTATTTGAATTAATAGTAATTATTGTTGGGGCAATTTTAGGGGGAATTTTATTCATTTCATTCGTAACCTATGATTTTAAGAGTGACACGAGCTCTAATGCTATGGTTGAAAGTAAAATTAAAGAAAATATTCAGCCAGTAGCAAAGGTAGAGTTGGCTCAGGCAGTTTCAGAAGGCTCAGCTTCAGGTGGAAAATCAGGAGAAGAAGTCTACAAAGCTGTTTGTTTAATGTGCCATCAAGCAGGTATGTTAAATGCTCCAAAATTTGGCGATACTCAAGCATGGGCCCCAAGAATAGCTCAAGGCTATGAGGTGCTGGTTCAGCATGCTATTAAAGGAATTCGCTCTATGCCAGCAAAAGGGGGAAATGCTTCATTATCTGATAATGAAGTTGCAAGTGCAGTTTTATATATGAGCAATTCTTCAGGCGCTAACTTTAAAAAATAATTATTCATGGCGATTTATGTAATTGGCGATATTCAAGGTTGTTATAACTCTTTTTTAGCTTTATTGAAAAAAATTAAATTTAAGCGAGGTAGAGATAAACTCTGGCTTGTAGGAGATTTAATTAATCGCGGTAACGGATCATTGCAAGTATTAAGATGGTGCTACAAGAATAAATCATCTGTGACAGCTGTTCTAGGAAATCATGATCTTCATGCGCTAGCTATTAAATATAAAGTTATTGAGCCTGACGATGAAGATACTTTATCGCGCCTGCTTAAAGCTAAGGATTCAGACGTACTTTTTAAATGGCTAAAGTCACTCCCCTTGGTTCATTTCGAAAAAAAACATTTAATGGTTCATGCGGGCTTATTACCCCAGTGGACGGTTAAGGACGCTCTTAAGTATTCAAAAGAAGTAAGTATTCAGCTTCGCAGTAAAAAATACGTAGAATTTTTATCTCTCATGTATGGAAACAAACCAGATAAGTGGTCAAGTTCATTAAGTAAAAATGATAAAGCTAGAATCATTATCAATGCGACAACGCGATTAAGGGCCCTATCCTCAACGGGAGCAATTGATTTTACATACAAAGGCGAACTAAAAAATATGCCTAAGAAATTAAAACCATGGTTTGATTTCCCAAAAAGAAGAACTAAAGATACAACGATATTTTTTGGTCATTGGTCTGCTTTAGATTTACTCGCAAGAGGGGACATTTTTGCAATTGATACAGGATGTGTTTGGGGAAGGTCCTTAACAGCTATTAGGCTTGAAGATAAATCCATGTTCTCTGTTAAAACCAATGCAAAAGATATTTAGTTAATTGTTCTCTTGTATTAATTTTCTTGTATAAAGTGTTTCAATATCATCTCGGGTAGGGCTGTGATTTTGCCCACCCTGGCTTCGAATCTTAATAGCGCCCATGACAGATGCTAATCGACCAATTGATTGCCAATCCCATTTTTTTGCAATTCCATATAGCAGACCTGCGCGATAGGCGTCACCACATCCTGTAGGATCAATAGGGTCTTCAACTTTAACAGGATCAATCTTATATGTTTTATTGTCAGCATAAATCATTGAACCTTTTGCCCCCAAAGTCACAATTAAAGCTTCCACTTTTTTGGAAATTTCTTCTGTAGATAGGGAGGTTTTTTCAGACAAAAGTGTTGCTTCGTAATCATTGACAGCAATGTATGTAGCATCATCAATAAACTTTAAAAGTTCTTCGCGATTAAACATAGGCAAACCTTGCCCGGGATCAAACATAAAGGGAATATTAAGTGCTTTACATTCAGCAGCATGATTCATCATGCCTTCTTTGCCATCCGGGGCAATGATAGCCAAGCATATATTTTTAGCATCTTTAATTTTATTTTGATGTGACTCCACCATTGCACCTGGATGAAAAGCGGTAATTTGATTATCGCTAAGATCGGTTGTAATATAGGCCTGCGCGGTATAAAGGCTTTTAATTTCTTTGATATGTGAAGTATTGATAGTATTTTGATTGAGCCACTCAAAATAATTAGAGAAATCGTTTCCGACCGTTGCCATGATGACAGGATCTTCATTGAGCAATTTAAGGTTGTATGCAATATTTCCCGCAGTACCCCCAAATTCTTTTCTAAGTTCAGGAACGTAAAAGGCTACGCTTAGCTTGTGAATACTTTCAGGCAAGATATGATTTTTAAATTGGTCTTTAAATACCATAATGGTATCGAAAGCCATAGAGCCACAGATTAGTATACTCATACTGGTTTAAACTCAACCAGGTAAATGATAGCAATAAGGAGTAACACAGGCACTTCATTAAACCAGCGGAAATAGATATGGCTATGCTTATTTTTCTTATCTTTAAAATTTATAAGATGTTTAAAACAGAGATAGTGATAGATCACTAATAAAACAACAAGACACACTTTAATTTCTAGCCATTGATCCGTTGACTCATAAAAACTCCAAAGCCAGCCCCCAAATAGAACGGTTAAAAAAGCTCCAGGCGTCATAATTCCATAGAAAAGTTTACTTTCCATAACCTTGAATCTTTCATGGCTAATTTTATCCTTGCTTAAAGCGTGATAAACAAAGAGCCTCGGTAGATAAAAAAGACCAGCAAACCAAGTCACCATAAATATAATATGAAGAGTTTTTATCCAGAGCATTTTGGGTATTTTTGAGAAATTAATCTGAACTTTGTTAAAGTTATTGGGTTCATAAAGTAGAAAGAAATAGGCTCTTTAAACCGAGTAAATTAAGCCCATATTTTAACTTAATTTTTTGCCTAAAGTTCAATAACCCTATGGGTTATAACGTTGTTAGCAATTCTTCGACATGATATGCTCATGTTTAAATTAAATATATTTAAATGAACGCCCCAATACTCAAATCTATTTTCAAAACGCAGCCATTTCCAATCAATCGATTGCGTGAAATACCCTATAACTATACTTCCTTTTCAGACCGCGAAATTGTTATTCGATTCCTAGGTGAAAATGTCTGGAATATTCTTAACGAATTAAGAGATGAGAGAAAGACTGGACGATCCGCGCGTATGCTTTTTGAAGTTCTTGGCGATTTGTGGGTCGTTAATAGAAATCCCTATCTTCAAGACGATCTTTTAGAAAACCCCAAACGACTTAAAGCCTTAGTCGACGCGATGTATCATCGCACTCACTCCATTGAAGAAAGAAGCTCTGGAAATGCAAAAGTTATGGAGCTTGCCGAAGCGGCCAATAAAGCCATTAAAACTTTTGAAAATGAATTTAGATTAGTTAAAAAGCTTCGAAGAAAAATTTTTTCCAAACTTAAAAAATTCACCAAAAAAGATAATATTCAATTCGATGGTTTGGCAAGGGTATCTCATGTCACAGATGCAACGGATTGGCGAGTAGAATACCCATTTGTTGTTATCAATCCAGACCGTGAAGAAGAAATAGCACATATTGTTAAAGGATGTATCGACCTTGAATTAACAATCATTCCAAGAGGCGGTGGTACAGGCTATACAGGTGGCGCAATACCGCTGACTCCATTTTCAGCAGTTATTAATACTGAAAAACTTGATGATATTGGTAATGTTGAGTATCAAAATTTACCTGGTGTAAATGAACGCGTTCCAGTTGTGAAATGTGGTGCAGGGGTTGTTACAAGACGCGCTATGGAAATGGCAACGAATAGCGGACTTGAATTTGCTTGCGACCCGACATCAGCAGATGCATCTTGTATTGGCGGAAATATTGCAGTGAATGCTGGCGGTAAGAAAGCAGTGCTTTGGGGAACAGCATTAGATAACCTAGCTTCCTGGAAAATGGTTGACCCTGACGGCAACTGGGTTGAGATCGAAAGATTGGATCATAATCTTGGCAAAATTCACTATGTAGATTTGGTGCGGTTTAAAATTAGTCGATACAAGCCTGACGGCAAAGAATTAATTAATGAACCAGAAGTTTTAGAAATACCGGGAAGTAGCTTTAGAAAAATCGGACTAGGAAAAGATGTTACCGATAAATTTTTGAGTGGACTTCCTGGCGTACAAAAAGAAGGATGTGATGGGCTCATCACATCTGGCACCTTCATTCTTCATAAAATGCCTAAGTATGTTAGAACAGTTTGCTTAGAATTTTTTGGCAATGTCTCGCATGCTGTTCCGGCAATTGTAGAAATCAAGGATTATTTAGATCAGTCAGATAGTACGCTCTTAGCGGGATTAGAGCATATGGATGAGCGCTACATTAAAGCTGTTGGGTATAGTACCAAAGCTGCAAGACAAGAACGTCCTCGTATGGTTCTAATCGCAGATATCGCAAGTGACGATGAGGATGCTGTAGGGTTGTCAGCCTCTCAAATTGTACAAATAGCTAATTCAAGAAATGGTGAAGGTTTTATAGCAGTTTCAGCAGATGCTAGGAAACGTTTCTGGCTTGATCGTGCAAGAACAGCCGCGATTGCAAAACATACAAATGCATTTAAGATCAATGAAGATGTTGTTATTCCTCTTCCTAAACTTGGGGAATACTCCGATGGTATTGAAAGAATTAATATTGAGCTTTCAATTAAAAATAAATTAAAACTTTTAGATGATTTAGAAAATTTTATTGAGCATGATAAATTTCTTTATGAAGAAGAAGGACTAAATTCTGATCCAGAATTAACTCAAGTGAAACAAAAAATGAGTATTGATTTGATTCATGGGTTAAGAGAAAAATGGGGTCAGATGCTAGATAATCTTGATAGCTCGCCTTCAACGCTGCTTGAAAGAAATGATAATATTGAAGACAAATATGAAAGTATATTTAGAGCGCTTCAGTCTTATGAGTTAAGAATTTCTTGGAAAAAGGAACTCAAAGATCCTCTCCATGAAATTTTTAGCGGAAGAGAATACCAAAGCTTTTTACTAAAACTAGATCAAATTCACAAAAATACCTTAAAGAGTAGAGTATTTATAGCTCTACATATGCATGCCGGTGATGGTAATGTGCATACCAATATTCCGGTCAATTCTGATGATTATCAAATGATGCAAGAAGCACGCGAGTCCGTCGTTAGAGTTATGGATCTTGCTAAAAGTCTCAATGGCGTTATTTCTGGTGAACATGGTATTGGTATTACCAAAATGGAATTCTTAGATGAAACAACAATTCAAGCCTTTGAGAAATACAAAAATAAAGTAGACCCTTTTGGACATTTTAATAAAGGTAAATTACTTCCAGGATCTGGCTTAGAGAATGCCTATACACCAAGCTTTGGATTGTTAGAGCAAGAATCTATCATCATGGAACAATCTGCTATTGGAGAAATAGCAGATTCAATTAGCGATTGTTTACGTTGCGGCAAATGTAAGCCTGTATGCACAACACATGTGCCACGGTCTAATTTACTTTACAGCCCAAGAAATAAAATTTTGGCGACTTCATTACTCATAGAAGCATTTTTATATGAAGAACAAACAAGACGAGGTATTTCGATAAAGCATTTCGATGAATTTAACGATGTTGCTGATCATTGCACTGTTTGCCACAAATGCCTTAACCCTTGCCCAGTAGATATCGATTTTGGTGAAGTATCCATTGCTATGCGTAATTTTTTGAGAGAGCAGGGTAAACGTCACTTTAGCCCAGGCACAGCATTAGCGATGAGTTATCTAAATATGAAAGATCCAGTCACTATTAAAATTATGAGAACCTTAATGGTCGATGTTGGATACAAAGTTCAACAAGCTGGCCATAACTTATTAAAAAAACTCGGAACCATTAATTTATTTAAAAATAATCCTCCGTCAACTATTGGTAAAGCGCCGATCAAGTCTCAAATTATTCATTTCTTAAATCGGCCAATGCCTAAAAATATGCCAACTAAGACCTCGAGAGCGCTGCTTGGCATTGAAGATGATAAAGTTGTTCCAGTCATAAGAAATCTGGAAAAAATTAATGAAGATTCTGATGCAGTTTTTTATTTCCCTGGATGCGGCTCTGAAAGACTCTTCTCACAAGTAGGATTAGCAACCCAAGCTATGTTATATGAGGTTGGTGCGATTACTGTTCTTCCGCCTGGATACTTATGTTGTGGCTATCCTCAAACTTCTACCGGTAATCATGATAAAGGTCAAAAAATAACTTCTGACAATCGTGTGCAGTTCCATAGAGTAGCGAACACACTAAATTATCTCGATATTAAAACAGTGATTGTTTCTTGCGGCACCTGTATGGATCAGTTACAAAAATATGAATTTGAAAAAATATTTCCTGGTTGCAGGTTATTAGATATTCATGAATATCTCATGGAAAAAGGAGTAAAAATGGAAGGCGTTTCAGGTACTAGATATATGTACCATGATCCTTGCCATAGCCCAATGAAAACATATGCACCTTCTAAAGTTACGAACGCATTAATGAATACCAGTGTGCCTTTGAATGATCGTTGTTGTGGAGAATCAGGAACTTTTGCTGTAGGTAGGCCGGATATTGCGACTCAGGTTAAAAAGAGAAAACAGGAAGAAATTGAAAAAGGGATTCAAAAAATGGGCATTGATCAACCAGAGTCATTCGGTGAAGTCAAAATTCTTACTTCTTGCCCTTCTTGCTTGCAGGGATTGGCGCGTTATGGAGAAGAAACAAATACGACAGCAGACTATATTGTGGTTGAGTTAGCCAAGAATTTATTAGGCGCTAATTGGATGCAAAACTTTGTAGAAAGCTCCACTAAAGGTGGAATTGAAAAAATACTTTTATAGTTTATAGAATAGGTATTAATATACCTGTAGCAAGGTTTTGAATAACACGCGTAATACTTCTTTCCATTTTTTCTGACAATGTAAAAGCAATAAAGTCTGTTCTGCCAATAATTTTCCCAAATTCCCTCTCAAAAGATAAATTATTTTCTTTTTCATTGATTTCATTTGCCACAAGAAAGAGCCTGCCAGAAGCATCTTTTGTATTAGAGAGTTTCCAGGCAGCTATTTCTACATTTCGAGAAGCGTTATATAAAAGCTGAGGGTCAATCGAATCAAATAAATAAAATTCTTTTTTCCCTCCATGGGCCTTAATAAGCATTGTATAAATACCTACAATAAATGGGAGAACTCTATCCCCTTTGTAATCTTCATTGAATGCAAGATAGATTGCATCATTACCTTGAATATTATTGATAGCTTCAAAATTCCAATTATGATTTCCGTTAAATACCCAGTTCACCATTTTTTCCGCATCTTCAGAAGTGCTTTTTTTTAGTTCGGAAGGGTTTCTCTTATAAAGCTTAATCATAAGTGATCTTAAGCTTTGAATATTTTCTCTAATTTCATGATCAGCCATTCGGTCAAAATCTGTTTTGCCAAGCTGAGTTCCAGACTGTCTATCAGGCTCCACAATCTCTTTGCCGTAAGCAGGTTGAATGGATAACAAACTTGAAAGCAGTAAACCAAAAAAAAGTAAGAAATTATTCTTTTGCATTAAGTATTCAACGACAGTCTATCTTGAGGGAATATAATTTTAAATTGACTACCTTTACCCGCTTGGCTTGTAATTTCTATCTGCGCTTCGTGTCGAATACATACATGTTTCACAATAGATAAGCCTAATCCTGTCCCACCAGATTTTCTGCTGCGATCAGCATCTATTCTGAAGAAGCGCTCGGTTAATCTAGGGATTAATTTTTCATCAATTCCAATTCCAGTATCTTGAACCTCAAAATATGGCCTCTGATTTTTCATGCCCCATATAATATTTATAGAACCACCTTTTTTTGTATAACGAATAGCATTAATTATTAAATTAAAAAAGGCACTATAAATTTCTTTCTCATATCCTAATAAAGAGACATCTTTGCTGATAGACATAGTGATCTTATGTTCCTTATTAGAAATTAATGTAGAGTCTTTTTTCAAGCTTTTAAAAAGCTGAGACATATTAATTAATTTTTTCACCGCAGGGGCTGCGTTCGACTCAATGGACGAAAGCTTAAGTAAGTCCTCAACCAATTTACTCATTCGATTAGATTGTTCAAGCATCATTTGAAGATAAGGACGCGTTTTTTCATTAAATTCATTTTTCATATCAGAAAGCGTTTCTAAAAACCCTACAATGACCGTGAGTGGCGTCTTTAATTCATGAGAGACGTTGGCAATAAAATCACGTTTAATAGAGTCATTCTTTTCTAATTGCGTGATGTCTCTACAAATGAGAAGCTTTTGATTGGCGCCAAAAGGTACAAGCAGTATTTCGAATGATCTGCCTGTATTTCGCCATGAAATTAATTTAAGTGTAGCGTCGTACTTATTGTCATTTAAATATTCAGTAAATCTAGTTTCGCGTAGTAAGTAATTAATAGGTTGATTAATATCTTTAGAAAGATTAATGCCAAGCATTTTTTCTGAAGGTTTATTGCACCATTCAATTTCATTATTCTGATTCAATGCGATGATGCCATCAGGTATAGCTTCTGCCGCTGTCATAAATCTGCCTAGCGTTGTGGTGAGCTCAGACTTACTCCTTTTTTGCTTTCTATACTCTCGATAGAGTATTGCGAATATTTCTTCCCAAATACCAGACCCGCTAGGAATAGTTGATAAATTCGGATTTTTAAGCCATTTATTTAAACGGTGAATCCAATAGATATGAGAAAGTAGATAAAAAGTGAGACATGAAATAAAAAAGAATAAAGCAATTTCTAGACTTTTAAACCCCCAAATCATAAGAGATAAAAAAGATACAAATACCAAAACCCAAAAAGAATTCCAACGAATATCTTGCAATGTTTTTCTCGCTAAAAACGTATGAGTATTATAGCGAGTAATGCTTAAAAATTATCTAGGTTATTTTATTTTGTAGAGAGTCTGTAGCCCGAACCTCGGACGGTTTGGATCAAACCTTCATGTTGAGATTGGGTAAGGATATTTCTAAGTCTTCGAATATGAACGTCCACCGTTCTGTCTTCAATAAAAATTTGACTCCCCCAAACCTTATCTAGTAGCTGACTTCTTGAATAAACTCTTTCTGGATTGCTCATAAAAAAATGAAGCAGTCTAAATTCTGTAGGGCCCATTTCTAATGGTTTATTATTTCCGCTAACGCGATGCGATATAGGGTCTAATTTTAGACCATTAATTTCTAGAAGATCTTCAGTGAGTTCAGGAGCCTTTCTTCTAAGAACGGCTTTAATTCGAGCATTAAGTTCTCGAGGGCTAAAAGGCTTAGTAATATAGTCGTCGGCACCAACTTCCAGACCTTTGACTTTATCTAGCTCGTCACTTCGAGCTGTTAACATAATAATAGGGATTGATTTAGTTAAGGCATTGCTACGTAATTTTTTTGCAAAATCTATACCTGACATGCCGGGAAGCATCCAGTCGAGCAGGATAATGTCAGGAAGAGCTTCATTAATCAGTTTTTCCGCGTGCTCAGCACTTATAGCCCTTAATGGATTATAGCCAGCTTGAGAAATATTGAGAGCTAGGAGCTCAAGAATGGGGCTTTCGTCCTCAACGATTAGAACATTAGCTTTCATAGTTGCTTATATTAATAGAATGATTATGATCGTATGACATTTATATGACATTTTGATGACAATACCTAGTTAACAAAAAATTAAGGTATTTTTTTAAAATCAATTTAATATTGAATTATTCCTTTTCGGAGAATTGATATGCCAAGTTTTTTTTCAAAAGAATATATTACTGCTGAAGCTTCATATAATCGCTGGCTAGTTCCGCCCGCTGCATTAGCTATACATCTTTCTATTGGTATGGCTTATGGATTTAGCGTTTTTTGGAAGCCCTTGGGCAATGCTTTAATAGGAGGCGATGGAAAGCCTTTGGCAGCCTGTGCTGCAGGTGCTGCAACCTTTTCAGATAAACTTCATGGCACTCTTCGTGCCTTAACTGCAACTGACTGTAACTGGACTCAGTTTGATTTAGGATGGATGTATACCTTATTCTTTGTTCTTTTAGGATGTTCTGCAGCTCTTTGGGGCAGTTGGTTAGAGCGTTCCGGTCCCAGAAAAGCCGGGCTTGTATCTACAGTGTGTTGGTGCGGTGGATTATTACTTTCAGCACTAGGAATTTATACCCATCAACTTTGGATGATGTGGCTTGGCAGTGGAGTCATTGGAGGTATTGGTCTCGGCTTAGGATATATTTCTCCTGTATCTACGCTAATTAAATGGTTTCCTGATAAAAGAGGTATGGCAACAGGCATGGCTATTATGGGTTTTGGCGGCGGCGCCATGATAGGCTCTCCACTTGCCACCATGCTCATGACGAAATTTTCGACGGATACAAATGGCATTATTCAGCCAGGTATTTGGCAAACATTTGTTGTATTGGCCATTATTTATTCTCTCTTTATGATTTCAGGTTCTTTGGGATATCGAGTTCCGCCATCAGGATGGAAGCCAGTAGGTTGGACACCTTCTAAAAATAAAAACAATAATATGATTGCTTTAAATCATGTGCATTTAAATAAAGCGCACAAAACCCCACAATTTTGGTTTTTATGGATCGTTCTTTGTATGAATGTTTCAGCCGGTATTGGCATTATTGGAGCAGCAGCGCCTATGCTACAAGAAACATTTGGCGGCGCTTTAATTGGTCATGCGGACTTAGGTTTTGCAGACCTTAAAAAAGAAGAATCTTTATTAGCTCTTACAGCAGCAGTTGGCGCAGGGTTTGTAGGATTAATTTCTTTATTTAATATTTTTGGTCGTTTTTTCTGGGCTAGTATTTCAGATAAATTAGGAAGAAAACTTACTTATATTATATTTTTTATGCTCGGCATCGCAATGTACGTCACCGCATCTTATATGGCAGGCTCAAAATCCCTAGCACTCTTCGCAGCCTGTTTTTGTATTATTGCTTCTATGTATGGCGGCGGATTTGCAACGATACCAGCTTATTTAGCAGATATGTTTGGAACACAATTTGTAGGTGCGATCCACGGAAGAATTTTAACGGCATGGTCAACCGCCGGTATATTGGGCCCTGTGATTGTTAACTATATGCATGATATGAGAGTTGAAGCACATATTCCTTTCTCAGAAATTTATGCGCCTATCTTTTATATTTTAGCGGCAATGTTAGCTGTAGGATTTATTGCGAATCTTATGGTAAGTCCGGTGGCTAAAAAATTCTTTATGACCGATAAAGAGCTATTAGCCGAAAAGAGATTAGCACATGAGAAATTAACTTCAGCAAAAGAAGTGATTGGAAGAGCTGAGAAAACTCCGTTAATTACTTTTCTTGCATGGTCAGCTGTCGGTATACCTATCTCTTATGGTATCTGGAGCACAATACAAAAAGCTTGGATATTGTTTCATTAGCCCATATAAAATTTAAAGATAGCTCTCATATAAGTTAAAATTACTTTTTTATTAGAAAGTAATTTTAAGGGACTTGTCCAATTGAGAGAAATTGCGAAAAATTTAGATGGGGAACCATTCTCCATTGGTATTGTGATGTCAGAGTTCAATCCGCATGTTGGCGAGGCTCTTCTCAAGGCTTGTCACCATGAACTCCTTAACCTTGGTGTCAAAGATGATCATATCCTATTAACCAAGGTGCCCGGTGCCCTTGAGACTCCGTTAACCCTTCAAAAGATGGCCCAATCAAAAAAATTTAATGCGCTCATTGCTATAGGAGCTGTGATCAGGGGAGAAACTTTCCATTTTGAAGTAGTTGCAAATCATTCAGCAAAATCAATTATGGATGTTCAGTTAGAATTCAATATACCAGTCGTGAATGCAATACTTACTACAGACAATGATGAACAGGCAATGGCAAGAACTGAACTTAAAGGCAAAGAGGCTGCTCAGGTTGCAATTCAAATGATACATTTGTTAAAGTCAATTTAATGTCAGAACTTCAGCCCGTCAAAAAGAAAAAAAAGCTTGTCAATAATAGACGCAAATCTAGAGAGCTTGTAATGAAGAGTATTTATCGCGGTATCATCAATCAGTTTGATATTAATCAAATTAAAAAAGACATTAAAGATGATCCTGATTATTCAAAAGCGGATGAAGTTTTTTATAACCATCTTTTTGACGGGGTGTTTCAAAATATCGCTGAATTAAATATTGAAATTTCAAGTTATATTGATCGACCTATCGAAAAGCTAAGCCCTATTGAACATTCAATCTTATGTATTTCAGTTTATGAGCTTATTTATGACTCTGCTATACCTTACAAGGTAGCAATTAACGAAGGTGTTGAGTTGGCTAAAACGTTTGGCGGAATTGAAGGATATAAATATATTAATGGTGTACTTGATAAAGTAGCCGAAAAAAGAAGGCCACTAGAATTTTCAAAACATTAAATCTTGTGTGTTTTGATACCAGAGGCATCTATAGTTAAATAACTTCCCTGTTCATACCAATCGCCCAAAACAATACGTTGCATTTCGTGACCATCAATATGAATTGAATGATTGTTAGGCCTATGTGTATGACCATGAATGAAAAAATCTGGATAATTAAATCGAATAAGGGTTCGATCAACTTCACTTGTACTTACATCCATAATTTCATCTGATTTATTTTTCTTATTTAACTCACTCTCATTTCTGAATTCATTTGCAATTGAAATTCGTTCATTGAGAGATTTCTTTAGAAATACATTTTTCCATGATTCGTGTCTAATTTTGTTTTTGAAGATTTGATACTCTAAATCGTCTACACAGAGAGAGTCACCGTGACTCAACAGTATTTTCTTACCGTAAATCTCGATAAGGGTTGGGTCTTCCAATAATATAGCGCCAGTTCTTTTTTCAAAAAAGGGACCTATAAGAAAGTCTCTATTGCCATGCATTAGAAAAACTTTAATCTGGCGATCTGTTAATCGCTTAACGGCCTCAATTATATTTTCATGCTGGTTACAATCATCCCCGATCCAATACTCAAATAGATCGCCTAGTATATAAAGGGCTTCGCTTTGATTAGCAATTTCATCTAGAAATCCTATAAAAGCATCAGTGATACTTGGGCGACTTTCGCACAAGTGAATATCTGAAACAAATATAGTTTGATTAAGCAATATTAATCAACGGTGACGTTCAGAATTATTACAGGCTCACGAGGAACATCTTGATGACCACCCGAATTGCCAGTAGCAACCTTCTGAATTTTATCTACCACATCTGTACCGTCTGTCACTTTTCCAAAAACGCAATATCCCCATCCATCTTGTCCTGGGTAATTTAAAAAGTCATTGTTATTTGCATTAATGAAGAACTGGCTTGTAGCTGAATCAGGTATTGAAGTTCTTGCCATTGCAATAGTGTATTTATTATTTTTAAGCCCATTGCTAGCTTCATTTTTGATAGGATTTTCAGTAGGTTTTTGTTTCATGGAAGCTTCAAAACCGCCACCTTGAATCATAAAGCCATCAATAACTCTATGAAAGATAGTGTCATTGTAGTAACCGCTTTTAGCATAACTTAAAAAATTTTTAACTGTAATAGGAGCTTTATCAGCATCTAGTTCTAGAACGATATTGCCTAAATTAGTTGAGATCGTAATCACTTAAATTCCTTTATAAAATATTAATTAATATGTTTAGCGTTGATGATAATGACAGGCCTGATCGGGACATCTGAAAAGCCCCTAGAGTTTCCTGTGGGTAATTGACCAATCTTATGAACTACATTCATACCTTCAGTCACTTTACCAAAAACACAGTATCCGATAGAGCTTGGCTCCGGACTTGTGTAGTTTAAAAAATTATTATCAATCAAGTTCACAAAAAATTGAGCTGTAGCAGAATTAGGATCGTTTGTACGAGCCATAGCAACTGTACCAGCACTATTAACGAGTCCATTATTGGATTCATTAATAATCGGCGGTTGGGTTTTCTTTTCAATAATTTCTCTAGTGAATCCACCACCTTGAATCATAAAATTACTTATCACCCTATGAAAAATAGTCTCTTTATAAAAGCCATTATCAACATAGTATAAAAAATTACTTACCGTCCTCGGTGCTTTTTCTGGATAAAGTTCAATTTTAAAGTTGCCCTGATTTGTCTCAAACTCAACTACAGGATTAGCAGCTTCTGCTAAATGGGGCAGCAAGCAAAAGAGGAAAAAAAGTGATTTAACTAAATTAAGTACCGCCTTCATACATGATTCTCCAATCGTTATTTTCATTAATCCAATATTGCCTCTTATTCATTTTATTATTAATAGTGGGACTTTTATAATCTTGCTTAAAATCTACTAAGACAATCTCATTTTCTGTACTTGGATAATCAAAAAAAGAAATTTCAGATAACTCTATAGAAACTTCAGCTTTTTGAGCTTGAATTAATTTTTTTCTTTCAGCCCATGAGTCGAAGTTATCTTTCCCGCTAAAAAAGTTTTTTGAATAAAACTTTAGATAATTATCAGTATCCTGCTCTGCCCATTTTTTTCTCCACGTTTCTATTGCGCTAATGAGTGAAAGCTTCTTTTCAGCTAGATTCTTGTTAGCAGACTCTAAATCTCTTAATGATTGAAAAGAAATAATCACAGGAATTCTGTTGTTATCTAAAATAGATGATAATTTATTTAAATCAGGATTACTTAGTACAACACATCCATCACTTGCTAGAGGGGCTCTATTGTATGTAGTTTTAGGGGTGCCATGAATCCATATGCCAGAACCATTTCGTTTATTTTTTAAATCAATTTCATTAGGATAACTTAAAGGATAGGCAGCGTCCCCATAAAAATCCGATAATGATTCCCTAATTTTTTTACCTGTAAAGTAAACGCCTACGGGTGTTTTTTTATCACCTTCATACTGTTTACCAAAACCATTCTTTCCTATAGATATATAGAAATCATCTTTATAAGTTAGCTTCCCACTTTTGTTTTCATATAAATAAAGACGAGAATTAGCTGCGTCTACATAAAAAAGATATTTATCTTTTTCATTAAGTTGGGCAAAAATCTTGGGTTCGTTTTGTAGGTTTAAATTATTAAGATATCTTTCAATCCTCACTTTTGCTTCATTCTTCAAATTTTCAATTTCTTCTTTTTTCCCAACCTGTGGCTCATCCCCAATACCATTAATTTGCTTTGTATGCGCTAATAGCAGATCTCCTTGAATAAGGTAAGCGAGTTTAAAATTAGGCGTTTGTTTTATAAGGCTGTCGATTGTTTCTAATGCAATATCAATCTTGCCTTGAGAAATTTCAACTAAAGATTTTATGAGGAGTTTTTCGGGAGTTTCATAACTTAACTCAGCAGCATTAAAATTTTTATTAGCCGCAAATACTTCTTCGCTAAATGTTTCTGAGCAATTAAACATAAGAATGATGACCAAAAAAAAGTGAAATTCTTTTTTCAGAAAATTTTTGATGAAGATTTTCATCAATTATTGTTTGCCAGAATATTCTTGCTCAATAAGCCAGATCGAACCATCTTTTCTTAAGATCAGAGTTTTACTTGATATTTGACTTAATTTATTTGAAGTATATTTTTGCTTGAAGTTAACTTGCGCAAAACTATCGCCTTTTCTTAATATTTTCGGCTCAGACACTTCCACAGAAATACCATCCTTACCTAAAATTCTATTTTTTCTTGATTCTTGCCAGTCGGAAAAGCTTTCTCCGTTTGGCGTCTTAAAGTTAGTTGAATATTTAGCTAGATAGGCAGAAATATTTTTTGATGACCAAGCTTCGGCCCATTCGGTTAGAAATGAATTAATTTCTGATTCGCTCGCGTTAGGCATATTATTTTTAGTGGGCGGTGACTCAGGCGCAACGCTTTTCTGTGGCTGGGGATTGATAGCTGGAGAAGGCGGAGCTATATTTGCAGGGGCAGCCTGGATTGCTAAAGCTTTTTTATTAGCCTCATTATTGGTTGCAATTTGTACAGGTGGTGAAATTGGTGTTACCGGAACTTTAATATCATTTGCGTTAAAGAGTTTTTTAATAAGCGATAGTTTTGTTTTGGCTTGCGCATTTGTTTTGTCGATCTCTAAAGCTTTGTTATAAGCTACTGTTGCTCTTTTTGTATAGAGATCCCCTAAATTAACATGCGCAGTTGCATAACTTGGATGGGTTTTTATAGCCGATTCGAGTGCTTTCTGCGCTTTATCATAGTCACCTACTTCAGCGTAAAGTACCGCTAGGTTATTAAATGGCTCAGGCAGGCTTGGATGTTTTTCGGTGAGGTAAGTAAATGCTTGTATAGCTTCATTGTATTTTCCCAATTCAGCATTTATCACACCTTTGATGAAGATAACCTGAGGGTCATTAGGGTTAGTTTTAAGATATTGATCTATTTGCTGGGCGGCTTTTTCTTTTTCGCCCTTTTCAATAAGCTGCATAATCGATTTAAAATCATCAGCAGCATAAACTTCAGCCACTAAAAAAAATGTAGATAGAGACAAAAGTATGAAGAGCAAAAAGCCTTTTAAATTCCTCATATTAGAACATTCATTTTTTTGCGGCATGGTATCATTTACCCTAATAAATTTAACATAATTCTACCAAATAGCACCCTTATCATCTATATGTTATTTACGAATAAGACCATCACTATCTCTTTGTTTTTCTTAGACTTACGCCTTGATTTGCAATGATTAGAATCTACAACACCCTTTCAAAAAATAAAGAGATGTTTAAGCCTATCCAAGAAGGGCAAGTGAATATCTACGTGTGTGGTATGACAGTCTATGATCTTTGCCATATTGGACATGCGCGAGTGATGGTTATTTTTGACATGGTGAGGCGTTGGTTTGATATTTCCGGGTTTCAGGTGAATTACATAAGAAATATTACTGATATCGACGATAAAATTATTAGCCGCTCTCTTCAAAATAATGAATCAATACAAAGCTTAACGGAAAGATATATTGATGAAATGAATGCTGATGCAAAAGCTTTGGGTGTGATTAGCCCTTCAAAAGAGCCAAAGGCAACGGAACATATCGAAGATATGATTTCCATGATTCAAATATTAATTGCAAAACAACATGCTTACGCAGCCAAAAATGGAGATGTCTTTTATGCAGTTAGATCTTTTGATGGGTATGGAAAATTATCAGGTAAATCAATAGAAGATCTAAGAGCGGGTGAGAGAGTTGATGTTGATCAAAATAAACATGATGAATTAGATTTTGTGTTGTGGAAGTCTGCAAAACCTAATGAGCCAAGTTGGGATTCGCCTTGGGGCAAAGGAAGGCCGGGTTGGCATATTGAATGTTCAGCTATGAGCTCTCATTATCTTGGACATCATTTTGATATTCATGGCGGCGGACAGGATCTCCAATTTCCCCATCATGAAAATGAAATAGCCCAGTCTGAAGCGGCTCATGATTGTAAGATGGCTAATTATTGGATGCATAATGGCTTTGTGCGAGTGGACGATGAGAAGATGTCTAAATCTTTAGGAAATTTCTTTACCATTCGCAAAGTGCTTGAAAAATTTGATTCGGAAGTCGTTAGATTTTTTATCTTAAGGGCGCATTACCGAAGCCCATTAAATTATTCTGATGCTCATCTTGACGATGCAAAAATAGCACTTCAGCGATTATATGTAAGTCTTAGAGGTATCGAAATTAATCATATGGAAGTCGATTGGAATCATCCATTAGCGGCTAAATTTAAAGAGGCTATGGATGATGATTTTAATTCACCAGAGGCTATTTCTATTTTATTTGAATTGGCAAATGAAATTAATAAAAATAAATCTTTGCCTTTAGCATCTCTTCTTAAGGGACTTGCTAAAATGCTTGGTCTTCTTGAAAGAGACCCAGAAGCCTTTTTAAAGGGCGACGCTAAAAATTCTTTTGATATTGATGAATTGATATCCAAAAGACACAAAGCAAAATTAAATAAAGATTTTAAAGAAGCAGATCACATCAGATCTTTATTGCTTGCAAATGGTGTGGTTCTGGAAGACACCCCTCAAGGAACTATTTGGAGAAAAGAATAAGTCATGCCAGTTAATCTTAAGCCGCTTGCTGTCGATTCTATTTTTCCAGTTAAAGGAATTTCGCTAGGCATTGCTAAAGCCAATATTAAAAAACCGGATCGCAAAGATTTATTGTTAGTAAATATTGATGAAGGCTCAAAAGTATCGGGCGTATTTACGCAAAATGCTTTTTGCGCTGCACCCGTTCTTCTTTGTAAGGAACATTTAAAACGTGCATCTGATATCCGAGCTTTAATTATTAATACAGGATGCGCTAATGCCGGCACAGGTGAAGAGGGTATTTTAAGAGCTAAAGAAACATGTCAGGCTGTGGGGGAGCTTTTATCGATTAAGTCAGAACAAGTTTTGCCATTCTCAACAGGCGTAATTTTAGAAAATCTTCCGATTGAAAAAATAAAATTAGGATTACCAGAAGCGCTAAAAAATTTAGCCCCATATCATTGGGTGGACGCAGCTGAAGCGATCATGACCACAGATATTGTTCCGAAAGCTGCCTCGAAAAAAATTGAAATTCAAGGTAAAGAAATTTCTATTTCTGGCATAAGCAAAGGTTCTGGCATGATCCATCCAAATATGGCCACTATGCTTTCATTTATTGCAACAGACGCTTCTATTAACCAATTCTTGCTTGATCAAATGCTTAAAGAAGTTACAGCACAATCATTTAATTGCATCACTGTCGATGGAGATACATCTACTAATGATTCATTTATCCTTATAGCTACTGGAAAAGCTGGGCATGATGAAATTAATCAAGAAGGAAAAGACTACGAAGCTCTTAAAAATGCTATTCAGGACATTGCTATAGAGTTGGCACAAGCTATCGTGAGGGACGGTGAAGGGGCTACAAAATTTATTACCGTTCAGGTGGAGTCAGGTTTTGATACTGCTGAATGTAGGAAAGTCGCTTTTGCAATTGCACACTCTCCTTTGATTAAGACAGCGTTTTTTGCATCCGATCCAAATTTAGGCAGAATATTAGCTGCTATTGGGTATGCTGGAATTGAGGCGTTGGATATTACAAAAATTCAATTATTTTTAGGTAATACTCTAGTAGCAGAAAATGGTTGTCGAGCAGCTTCTTATTCTGAAGCGCAAGGCCAAGAAGTAATGAAACATTCTGAAATCAGTATGCGAATACTTCTTAATCGAGGCAATGCTAAGGCCACGATATGGACATGTGATTTTTCATACGATTATGTAAAAATCAATGCGGATTACCGCACTTAATCTGTGAATATTGTTCGCGCAGCGGCAGCTGTAATCCAAAGAGATGATGGATTTCTCCTTATGGCGCAAAGGCCTGCAGGAACAAGCTGGAGTGGTTGGTGGGAATTTCCAGGCGGTAAAATTGAAAGCGAAGAAACGCCTTTTGAAGCCCTTCAAAGAGAACTTAAAGAAGAAATTAATATTTCTGCAAACGATGCAGCACTATGGTTTGAGCGGCGCTATACCTACCCAGACAAAAAGGTATATATCTATTTTTTTAAAGTCACTGATTGGGCTGGGGAAATACAATCATGTGAAAATCAATTGTTGGATTGGCAAGATCCAGCGCACGTTTTCGTAAGCCCCATACTACCAACGAATTTATTTGTACTTAAATCTATTCTATTACCCCCTATATATGCAATTACAAATATTGAAGCAATGGGCGAGGCTCTATTTTTTGAAAAATTAAAAATTAAACTAGAGCAAGGTATAAAGATGATACAGGTTAGAGAAAAAAATTTATCTTATGATGATTTAAAAAGAATCGCGAAGATTATTATTGATAAAGCAAGGCCTTATAACGTAAAAATAATCATTAGCGAAAATGAAAAACTTGCGCGAGAGATTAATGCTGATGGCGTTCATTACCCAGCCCATATTTTAAAAACATTAAAAATGCGTCCATCATTTTCAATTTGTGGCGCTTCATGCCACAACCTAGATGAGTTAAAAGCTGCACAAGATTTGAAATTATCATTTGCGCTACTTTCCCCCATTCAAAAAACCAAATCGCATCCTCTCGCCGATCCGATAGGCTGGGAATTTTTTAGTGAATGTGTGAATCAACTAGAAATTCCAATTTATGCTTTAGGTGGACTTGACCAAGGAAGTCTCGCCACATCTTGGCAAAATGGCGGTCATGGTGTTGCGATGCAAAGAGCTATTTGGGAATGAGATTATTTAATGACTGCGTCAATTGATTTATTAAAAGATTGATTTTTCTTGTCTTTAAAATGGAGTGTAAGTTTAACTTTTTGGCCGGCTTTAAGAGGGCTCTTAAAGTCCATAAGCATTAAGTGGCTTCCACCCGATTTAAATTCAAAGATCTTGTCATGATCGATTTTGATTTCATGGGCCATACGCATTTTCAACACACCTTTTTCTAGAATGGTATTGTGCATTTCTATAGTATTTATTTTTGGAGAAGTGACTGAAGTCAGAATTAAATCTTCATGACTTAAAAGTGACATATAAGCAACACTCATGTCATCTCCTTCTTCAGTAGAGCCAACCCAAGCGTTTTCTATTTTAAGAGCTGGCTCCGCCAATGTCTCAAACGATATTAAAACAGCGATGAAAAAAAGAATAAATTTGAATAGTTTCATATTAAAGGTCTTGGACAGTAATTAAATAGAGTCTTCGTTTAAATCTTCCGGGTTAATTTCAACAGGAATTTTATAGCCCTCATTTGCCCATTGACCTAAATCAATCATGCGGCATCGTTCTGAACAGAAGGGCCTAAAAGCATTAGATAAACTATACTCAATACTCTGATTACACTGGGGGCAGTTTACAAAAGTAATCTTTACACTCATAACCAACAAATACTATATTTGAATTCAAGATTTAATTTTACAGCTTCTTTTTTTAACTCCTTACTAAGCTCATTAAAGAAAATATTCACTGTATATTTGTTTGCGCTAATTTCAGGATACACATCTAGAGTTTTTTCCACTTCAAGTCTAATGAGATCAAATGTTTTAAGTGGATCTATTGTTTTTTGATGCTTACCTTCTTTGGCTTTCAATAATTCAATATGACATTGATTTCTAAGTATGAGTAAGAGGACAGAAGCTGCATCTTTAAATACCATAAGAGGTTGAGACCAGGATTTAAAGTCTTCTAATTTAGATTTCCTTGTTTTATGAATTATCCAATTATGAAAATTTGGGAAATCTACATCCAAGAGGCCACCAGGTGAACTAATTCTTTTTTTAACCTCTTCTAAGAATAAATTATTATTAAAATTAAAGCCTGGCTTTACATCTATATTTTCTAATTTTTTACGCGCGACTTGTATCATTGAAATAATTTCTTTTGGATCAATCTGCTCTTCTTTAAACGCTTGGTCAGATTGAAGAGAAAACTGTTTCTTTTCTTGTCTTTCTAGTTCCTGAAGAAAATCTATTTTTAAATCCGATCTAGATACAAGCTGAACTATTTCGAAAAGCGTATTAAAACAACTAAACTCAAAATAGTCATGTGTATTTTTTAACTGGTGCTCAAATTTTTGATAGATCTCCTCGATGCGAAGCAATCGGCGAATACGTTCATTAAGCGGAAATTCAAATATGATCATATGGGCATTATCAGGTCGATTTTATTTAACAGCAACTAAATTTAAATATTTTTCATGCAGCTTTTTAATAGAGTCTTCAAGCGACTCTATGGAACCATCATTGAGGATAACATCATCCCCTCTTTGAATGCGCGTATTACGATCTACCTGTTGGCTGATGATAGATTGCACCATGGCAATCTCCATACCATCTCTTTTACTAACGCGTTCGATTTGGTCACTTAATTCACAATCAATTACAAGCGATCTTGAAATAAGAGGGACGTACTGGTTTGTTTCAAATAATAATGGAATATCAATTACCACATATGGCTCATCAGAAAAGATACTTAATTTCTTTTTAACTTCGCCAAGTATTTTCGGATGAAGAATATTCTCAAGTTTTATTTTTAAATTTTTATCTGAAAAAATCATATCTCTTAATTTTTTTCGATCTAATTCATTTTCTTTATTAAATAAAGATTGGCCAAATAAATTTTTTATCTCTTGGATAGCTTCTTGATTTTTCTCTGTGATCTCTTTTGATATTTTATCGAGATCAATCACTTCAATATTTAATGATGCAAAAATTTTTGAAGCTTCGCTTTTGCCAGATCCAATACCGCCAGTCATCCCGATAATGAGCATGATTTACCTTGAGATTTTAATTTTTAAAAATAATATGAATAAATTTACTTGAAATTATAGAATTAATCACCATTAAATGATTGTGAATGATTTAAACTATGATTTATGAATGAATTACAAAACACATTAGATAATGCCACTCCGTCTGAAGATCATTCAGCCTGGGCTGATTTAGTAGTTTGTCGTGTGGAAGTTGATCTTCCTAATTGGCTATCACAGCTTGCAGGAGGTAGTAATTGGCAGGTTTATTCTGAATCTGAACACGATCATGCTATTAGTTTTTCCTTGCGCCAAGGTAAAAAAGAGGCAGAGGTGACGTTATTCAATAATGGCTATGCCCAAGTAGACCTCAATGGAAAATCAATTTTTGATGGTTCAATCACTTCGGGTAAAAATAAATGTGCGCACTTAAGTTATTACCGTGCCGATAATGGCGACCCTATTGTTCTAAATTAGTAATCTCTCAGGGTTACAAATTGTGTGAGCTCTAATAAAGCTTCTTTATGTAAAGAAGGTGCAATGTGTTGAATAAGCTTTTCAGCTTTGTCTATTTCTTCTTTTGCGAGTTGCCTCACATAATCGAGCGCCTTTGTTTCTTCAACAGCATTCAAAACACTTTCTAACTCTGTTAACCCGCCATTTTCAATGACAGCTCTTATAATATTTTTTTGTTGGGCATTGCCTTTTTTCATAGCAAATAAAAGAGGCAGGGTAGGCTTGCCTTCTGCTAAATCGTCACCTAGATTTTTACCTATATCGTCAGGGTTACCAGATAAATCGAGGACATCATCTATAAGCTGAAAAGCAATTCCTATATGTTTACCAAATTGAGCTAGCGCTTTAATGTCAGAATCTTGAGCGCCACCGATAATAGCCCCAAGTTCAGCTGCAGATTCAAACAATTTAGCGGTTTTGTAATACACAACTTTTAAGTAATCCTCATCTTTAATAGAGGCGTTATGGATATTTAAAAGTTGCAATACTTCACCTTCTGCAATGGTATTTGTCGTATTGGCTAAGACTTCCATGACTTTCATATGATTGATTTTCACCATCATTTGAAATGCTCTGGAGTAAATAAAATCTCCCACCAAAACACTCGCAGAATTTCCAAAAATGGTATTTGCAGTTTTGTGATTTCTTCGTTTCGTGGATTGGTCTACAACATCATCATGAAGAAGTGTTGCAGTATGAATAAACTCAATCACTGCGGCCAATTCATGATGCTCTTTTTTAACGGGACCAAATAATCCGCCCACCAAAAGAAGAGTGCTAGGCCTTAGTCGTTTTCCGCCCCCTTGAATAATATGCCCTGCAACTTGGTTAACCAGTGGCACTTCTGAGTGAAGAGAAGAGCGAATAACCTCATTCACAGCTAATAAATCGCTTTTAATTGGGGATAAAATGGCGCTAAGGGTCACAAAAACGAGGCTTAAATGTTGTTAAAGGCATATTTTAACATAGCCCTCTTCCCGGGGTTTGTAAGCAAAAAACCCTTATCTTTATCCCTGAAGAGTTTGCTTAACAAGCCTAATTTAAGTATAATTCGCGATTCTTTTAAAGTTGTTAAAGCTTGAGGTTTTATAATGTACGCAGTAATCAAAACAGGTGGTAAGCAATATCGCGTTAATCAAGGCGATAAGCTTAAGATTGAAAAAATAGCAGGCGATGTAGGCGCGAATGTCGTTCTAGATCAAATTTTAACAGTCGTTGATGGTGATAATGTGACTATAGGCTCGCCTATTGTCAGAGGCGCTAGTGTTTCAGCCACTGTAGTGAGTCACGGACGTCATGATAAAGTGACAATTTTTAAAATGCGCCGTAGAAAACATTACCGCAAATCTCAAGGACATAGACAAAGCTTTACTGAGATTCAAATCGATAAGATATCAGCTAAATAATTTAAGGATTAATCATGGCACATAAAAAAGCAGGCGGAAGTTCAAGAAACGGTCGTGACTCCCAAGCCAAACGTTTAGGCGTAAAGGCTTTTGGTGAGACAGTTGTTTCAGCTGGTAGTATTATTGTTCGCCAACGTGGCACCAAAATGCACCCTGGCGTGAATGTAGGCATGGGCAAAGATCACACTCTTTTTGCAAAGGCTGACGGTAAGGTAACTTTTACCATCAAAGGCGCATTAAAACGTAAAACCGTTAATATTGTTCCAGTCTAAGCAATTCTAAGATTCCTTAAAGCCCTGTCAGTTGATAGGGCTTTTTTATTTGGTAAATTGATAATATGAAATTTATAGACGAAGCAACCATTAAAATTTACGCAGGTGATGGCGGCAATGGCATTGCAACATTTCGTCGTGAAAAATACGAGCCTATGGGAGGCCCGAGCGGAGGAGATGGCGGCCGAGGTGGCTCGGTGTTTTTTGAAGCAGATCAAAATTTAAATACGCTTGTTGACTATCGCTATACCCGAACTTTAAAAGCGCAAAGAGGTGAGAATGGACGCAGTGCGGAATGTTATGGCGCGAAGGGTGAGGATTTAATATTAAGAGTACCTGTAGGCACGGTCATTTCAGACAAAGCAACTGGTGAGTCTTATGCGGATTTAAGCCATCATGGGAACAGGGCTCTTTTAGCTAAAGGGGGCAAAGGCGGTCTTGGTAATATTCATTTTAAATCGAGTATTAATCGAGCGCCTAGACAGTGCACCAAGGGTGAGCCTGGAGAAGAGTTCGAGCTTTATCTTGAGCTTAAAGTATTAGCTGATGTGGGGCTCCTAGGCATGCCAAATGCAGGTAAGTCTACCTTTATAAGATCTGTATCCGCTGCAAAACCTAAAGTCGCAGATTATCCTTTTACAACATTGCACCCTAATTTAGGTGTAGTGAGGGTAGGTGAGAATCAGAGTTTTGTGATTGCTGATATTCCTGGACTTATTGAAGGGGCATCTGAAGGCGCTGGTTTAGGACATCAATTCTTAAGACATCTTGCGAGAACTACATTACTCTTACATTTAGTTGATATTGCACCTTTTGATCCTTCTGTGAATCCAGTTGATGAAGCGCGCGCTATTGTGAATGAATTAAAAAAATATGATGAGCTTTTATATCAAAAACCACGCTGGTTGATATTAAATAAAATTGATATGGTGGAAGATGTTGCAGATAAGGTAAAAGCATTTGTGAAATCTTTTGGTTGGACTGGCCCTGTATATTCAATCTCTGCGATTAAAGGGGTTGGCTGTAAAGAGCTTACATATGACATCATGACCTTTATTGAAGAAAATAAAAAAAATCAAAATGAAATCGTTATTAGCGAATAGCCATCGCATTATTATTAAAGTGGGCTCTAGCTTAGTCACCAATCACGGTGAAGGGCTAGATCAAAAAGCTATTGCTTCATGGGTAGAGCAGATCGCTCATCTCGTTAAATCAGGGAAAGAAATTGTTTTAGTTTCAAGCGGCGCTGTTGCTGAGGGCATGCAAAGACTTGGTTGGAAAGCGAGACCTACTTTAATTAATGAATTGCAAGCGGCAGCAGCTATTGGCCAAATGGGGCTAGTTCAAATTTATGAAAAGAATTTTTCACATCACGCATTAAAAGCCGCACAGATTTTATTAACGCATGACGATCTTGCTGATCGAAAAAGATATCTCAATGCGCGCTCTACATTAAATACACTCTTAGAACTTAAAGTGATTCCAATCATTAATGAAAACGATACTGTAGTAACAGATGAAATTCGTTTTGGTGATAACGACACACTAGCGTCATTGGTCGCTAATCTTATCGAAGCCGATCTCTTGGTTATTTTGACAGATCAACCAGGATTATTTTCTGAGGATCCAAGAAAAAATAAAGAAGCCAAGCTTATCCATCATGGTATTGCAGGAGACCCATCTCTAGAAGCAATGGCTGGTGGTGCAGGTTCTTCAATTGGTACGGGCGGAATGCTCACTAAAGTTTTAGCAGCTAAACGCGCATCTAGAAGTGGCGCCCATACAATCATTGCATCTGGCCAAGAAGAAAATATTTTAATTCGACTTAATCAAGGTGAAACCATAGGGACTCATTTAGAAAGCAAACAATTAAAAGTTGCAGCAAGAAAACAATGGCTTGCCGATCATTTACAATTAAGAGGTAAGTTGATATTAGATGATGGCGCTGTCGACGCGCTTAAAAAAGAAGGTAAAAGTTTATTACCTATTGGCGTTACTTCGGTTGAAGGAGATTTTGATCGGGGAGAAGTTGTACTTTGTTTGGATACAAAAGGCGGCGAGATTGCGCGAGGACTCATTAATTATAATGCAGCCGAAACAAAAAAAATTATGGGCAAGTCTACAAATTCGATAGAAAATTTATTAGGCTATATTGATCAACCTTCTTTGATTCATCGAGATAATTTAATTTTACTTTAAGATTTTTAAAGGGAGTTTTGTATGGCAGAAAATAAAAAACTTGTCGCCATTATTATGGGATCTGACAGTGATTGGCCGGTTATGAAATTTGCAGCACAAATGCTCGCAGATTTTGATGTGCCATATGAAGCTCAAGTCATTTCAGCGCATCGAACCCCGGATTTGATGTTTAAATTTGCTGAACATGCTTCACAAGAAGGTTATCAAATTATCATTGCAGGTGCAGGAGGTGCGGCTCATTTGCCTGGTATGGTGGCTTCTAAAACCACATTGCCGGTATTAGGCGTGCCGATTCCGTCAAAACATCTTCAAGGTCAAGACTCTTTATTATCTATCGTACAAATGCCAAGAGGTATTCCTGTAGCAACTTTTGCTATCGGTGAGGCAGGGGCTGCAAATGCAGGTCTTTTTGCAGTGTCTATTTTGGCGCATGAAAATAAAACATTAGCTAAAAAGCTTGAAGTGTTTAGAGAGAAGCAAGCTAAAAAAGTTATTGACATGAATTTATCGGAGAAGCCTTGAGTCAACTAGTTCAACCGCTTTTACCTCCAGCTATGCTTGGCATTCTTGGCGGGGGCCAGTTAGGCCGTTTTTTTGTGATTGCAGCTCATGAGATGGGCTATAAAGTCACTGTATTAGATCCCGATCCAAAAAGTCCTGCAGGTAGCATCGCGGATATTCATTTGTGTAATGCTTATGATGATCTGTCGGCGTTGGAAGTTATTAGAAATACATGTCAAGGTGTAACTACTGAATTTGAAAATGTACCTGCAGATAGCATGGACTTTTTATCGAAAAAGATACATGTGAGCCCTTCAGCAGAGTCCGTAAAAGTGGCTCAGCATCGCGTCCTTGAAAAAACTTTTTTAAAAGAATCAGGCCTTCCTGTAGGTCCTTTTGAAATTATTCGAGAAGATAAAGATTTTCCTTCAGATACTTCCTCTATTTATCCTGCCATTTTAAAAGTCGCTCGCTTTGGCTATGACGGCAAAGGTCAAGCAAGAGTTGCCTCACAAAAAGAAGCGATAGTGGCTTTCCATCAATTCTCAAGTCAGGAATGTGTTTTAGAAAAAATGCTTCCTTTGGATATGGAAGTTTCTTTAGTCTTGGCGCGAGATCAAAGAGGCCATATGGAGACATTTAATGTGGCAGAGAATATTCATACTAATGGTATTTTAGATATCTCTGTTGTGCCGGCACGCTCAAAGCAATTGATTAATGATTTAGTGGATCAACTTGCAAAGCAAGTAGCTCAAGCTCTTAATTACGTAGGCGTTCTGGGCGTTGAATTCTTTATTAGCGAGGGGAATGTTTTTGTAAATGAGATTGCTCCTAGACCTCATAATTCTGGCCACTACACCATTGACGCCTCTGTCACGAATCAGTTTGAACAGCAAGTGAGAGTTCTAGCAGGGCTGCCGCTCGGAAGCCCAAGACTTCATTCATCCGCTGTCATGGTTAATCTCTTAGGCGATGTCTGGACAAACAACAAACAAAAAGAACCCGACTGGAATAAGGTTTTTAATGAACCCGGTTTAAAAATGCATCTTTATGGAAAACATGAAGCCAGACCAGGCCGAAAGATGGGACACTTTACGGTATTGGATAAAAACTTAGATATAGCCTTCGATAAGGCTATGAAGGTAAGGAAGCTTTTGGGGATTGCTTAGATCAAAGAGAGAAGCTCTCTTTGAAATTAAGCCATTGATTTGATTGCTGCGTTTAAGCGTTGTTTATGACGTGACGCTTTGTTTTTATGAATAATCTTTTTATCAGCGATACGGTCGATAACTGAAACATTTTCTTGGAAAGATGTTTTTGCAGCTGCTTTATCACCAGTTTGAATTGCTTTTAAAATCTTTTTAATTGCAGTACGCAAAGTTGAACGCAAACTTGCATTATGAGCTCGTTGCTTCGTTGCTTGGCGGGCACGTTTTCTAGCTTGTGCGGTATTTGCCATGTTTATCCTTTAGTTAATATCTTTTATTACGAAGGCGAGAATTTTAGCGATATTTGAGGTTTTATACAAGATAAAACGCTCATTTTAGCCCTAAATTTCAGTCATATCCCCTTGATATTCTAAGCTGATCAATATTTTTGTCGGAAACCTTGATAAAACGACCTCCATGCTAAAATCTTTGTAATTTAGTGACACTTAAATAGATAAATTCAATGAATCTTCTTAAAGCACTTGCAACCGTCGGAAGTATGACTTTCGTATCAAGAATTTTAGGTTTTGTGAGGGATAGCTTGATCGCCAAAATCTTCGGCGCCGGCATGGAAACAGATGCTTTTTTTGTAGCTTTTAAAATTCCCAATCTATTAAGGCGCATTTCAGCGGAAGGCGCTTTTTCTCAAGCCTTTGTCCCCATACTTGCTGAGTATAAAAACAAACGTAGTTATGAGGCGACCCACCTCTTGATTAATCACGTATGTTCATTATTAAGTCTTTTTCTAATAGCGATTACATGCATTGGTATTTTTGCGGCACCTTGGCTTGTCTATATTAGTGCGCCAGGTTTTATTGAGCATTCAGAAAAGTTTCAGCTCACTGTTGATTTATTAAGAATCACCTTCCCTTATATCTTTTTTATTTCCTTAGTGTCTATGGCCGGCGGCATTCTGAATACTTTCAATAAGTTCTCAGTGCCTGCTTTAACCCCTGTATGGCTTAATTTATCTTTTATTTTCGCAGCATTATTTTTTGCTGATTATTTTGATCGGCCTATTCTAGTATTGGCTTGGGCTGTATTTGTTGGAGGCATACTCCAATTAATTTTTCAAATTCCCTTCTTAAAAGAAATCGGGTTTATTCCTAAATATCAGTTAGATCTTAAAGATGAAGGTGTGTGGAGGATTATTAAACTCATGGGGCCTGCAATCTTTGGCGTATCTATAGCGCAACTATCTTTGCTTATTAATACCATCTTCGCATCCTTTCTTGAAACTGGAAGTGTTTCATGGCTTTATTATGCTGATCGACTCATGGAGTTTCCAGCAGGCGTTTTAGGGGTAGCACTAGGTACAATTCTACTTCCAAGTCTTTCGAAATCTTTTTCAGGTAAAGATCAAAAAGAATACTCAGGCTTACTTGATTGGGGCCTAAGACTGACATTTATTCTTGCAGCACCAGCAGCTGTTGCATTGGCCGTGTTATCACTGCCTTTAATTGCGACCTTATTTCACTATGGCGCTTTTAATATGCATGATGTTTTGATGACCCAACAAGCTACTATTGCATACAGCTTTGGACTGATGGGCCTAATCATGATTAAAGTATTAGCACCTGGATTTTATGCGAGACAGAATATTAAGACACCAGTCAAAATTGCACTCTTTACATTATTCTCAACTCAGCTAATGAACATGATATTTATTGGACAGTTTAAACATGCAGGCTTAGCGCTCGCGATTGGTTTGGGTGCATGCCTAAACGCAAGTCTTCTTTATTATCATTTAAGAAAAGGTAACTATTACAAACCACATGAAGGATGGGGGCGATTTTTAATAAAACTTTTTGTGGCATTAGTTTTAATGGGCCTCACTTTGTTTTATTTAAAAGGAGATTCATCGCTTTGGCTTGAGTATTCCATTTCAAAAAGATTGATTTACTTGCTAATGCTAATTCTTGCTGGGTCTGTTGTTTACTTTGGTTCACTATGGATGATGGGGTTAAGACTTCAATCATTCATTAGAAGAGCTATTTAAGTTTTTGTGATGCAAGTCTTTCGCCATTTTCCATTAAGTTCAGAAACGCCTATTGGCCTTACAATTGGCAATTTTGATGGTGTTCATATAGGTCATCAAGCTCTTATTCAAAAACTTACAGAGGAATCTAAAAGAAGAAAAATTACACCATCGGTGATGACTTTTGAACCGCATCCTAAAGAATTCTTTGTGCCCGAAAACGCACCTACTCGACTTACAAGTTTAAGAGAAAAATTAGAGTTTTTTTTAAGTTGCGGCGTTGAAAATGTTTTTATATGTGCCTTTAATAAAAAATTTGCGAGCATTTCTAGTGAAGTGTTTATGCATCAAATATTAAAAGAGCAATTAAAAACAAAACTAATCATCGTAGGAGATGATTTCCGTTTTGGAGCGCAACGGTTAGCGGGTATCGAAGATTTAAGAAAAAGCGGATTTGAATTATTCGAAATTCCAGAAATTGATGTGAAAGGTAAGCGTGTATCAAGCACATCAATTAGAGAAGATCTCAAAGAAGGTCGTATTGAGTCAGTAACTTCATTCTTGGGAAGACCTTATACAATAAGCGGAAAAGTGGTTGAAGGAGATAAGCGCGGAAGACAAATGGGTTTTCCAACTGCCAATATTCATATGAAGCATACGAGACCGGCGCTAACGGGCGTATATGCGGTAAAATTAGGAAATAGAAATGGTGTTGCTAATCTTGGAATCAGGCCCACAGTTGCAGGCATTCCAAAACTTTTATTAGAAGTTCATTTGCTTAATTTCAATGAAGACATTTATGGGCATCATGTTCAGGTAACTTTCATGGAAAAAATTAGAGATGAAATGAAATTTGAAAATATTAATGCACTCATTGAACAAATTAAAAAAGACGTAGCGCATGCAACACGTTATTTTGAAAAATAAAATATATGACCGAAGAAAATAAATATCAATTAAATTTGCCAGACACGCCATTCCCCATGCGGGGAGATCTCGCTAAGCGAGAGCCTCTTTGGGTTAAGCGCTGGCAGGAATTTAAGCTTTATCAAAAAATTAGACAAAAAAGGAAAGGTGCTAAAAAATTCATTCTGCATGATGGCCCACCTTATGCAAACGGTGATATTCATATTGGGCATGCTGTTAATAAAATCTTAAAAGATATTATTGTTAAATCAAAAACTTTATCTGGGTTTGATGCGCCCTATGTTCCAGGATGGGATTGTCATGGACTCCCAATTGAGCTTGTTGTAGAAAAATTGCATGGCAAAAATATTGACCCTCAAAAATTTAGAGAACTATGTAGGGAATATGCAGCAACGCAAGTTGAAAAACAAAAAAATGATTTTATACGTTTAGGCATATTAGGGGATTGGAATAAACCTTACCTCACGATGAATTTTGAAACCGAAGCCGATATTATGAGGTCGCTCGGACATATCCATCAAAATGGTTATCTATACCAAGGAAGTAAGCCTGTGCATTGGTGTGTTGATTGTGGCTCAGCATTAGCTGAGGCTGAAGTGGAGTATGAAGATAAAACTTCACCTACCATTGATGTTGGTTTTAAGGTTTCAGATAGTGATACTTTAAAAAATATATTTAATATTAAGGATGTAAAAGATACGTTCGCAGTGATTTGGACAACGACACCTTGGACACTTCCAGCAAACCAGGCTGTATGTGTTCACCCTGAATTGAATTACGGTTTATATAGCACTGAAAAAGGCAATCTTATTCTTGCTGAGGATTTGGCTGAAAGAAATCTTACGCATTATGGTTTGGAGTCTTATAAGAAATTGGCTTCATGTAAAGGCCAAGCTTTAGAGTATCTCAAACTTAACCATCCATTTTATAAAAAAAATGTTCCTATCATATGTGGCGACCACGTCACTCTAGATGCTGGAACTGGGCTAGTTCATACAGCACCCGCACACGGCTTAGAAGACTATGCAGTGGGTATGCGATATCAATTGCCTGTAGATAATCCAGTCAATGAAGAGGGAAAGTTTTATTCTTTTGTGGAACAGTTTGCTGGTGAGAGTATTTGGGAGGTCAATAAAAAAATTATTGAAACATTAGACACGCTTCAATGTTTATTTGCTTCGAAAAAATTATCACATAGTTACCCTCATTGTTGGCGCCACAAAACACCTGTGATTTTTCGAGCCACACGCCAATGGTTTATTGGGATGAATCAAGAAAATAATAAAAAGACATTACGTGATAAAGCAAACGAAGCAGTCAGTCACACCACTTTTTATCCAGATTGGGGTAAAGCGCGCCTAGAGGCTATGATTAAAAATCGCCCAGACTGGTGCGTTTCACGCCAAAGAAACTGGGGTGTTCCGATGCCACTTTTTGTTCATAAAGAAACTTATGAGCTACATCCGCGCACGAATGAATTAACTGAATTAGTTGCTAAAGAAGTTGAGAAGTCAGGTATCGATGCTTGGTTTAATTTGGACGCTAAAACATTACTTGGCGAAGACGCTAATCAATATAAAAAAATAAGCGACACATTAGACGTGTGGTTCGATTCTGGAACAACGCATGCTTCCGTGTTAAAAAAACGTGAAGACTTATCTTATCCGGCTGATCTTTATCTAGAGGGCTCAGATCAACATCGGGGCTGGTTCCAATCGAGTTTACTCACTGGTTGTGCAATCGATGGAAGAGCGCCTTATGAATCTCTTTTAACGCACGGGTTCGTGGTTGATGGCAGTGGTCATAAGATGAGTAAATCTAAGGGCAACGTTGTAGCGCCGCAAAAAGTTATGGATCAATATGGAGCTGATATTCTAAGACTCTGGGTAGCCTCTACAGATTATTCTGGTGAACTTACAATTTCAGATGAAATTTTAAAGCGAGTTGCTGAAGGATACAGACGCGTTCGAAATACCTTACGCTTTTTACTAGCCAACCTTGGTGACTTTGATGCTAAAAAAGATTTACTTCCTGTGAAGGAATGGTTATCAATAGATCGCTATGCATTACATTTAACGCATCAGCTTCAAGATCATATTAAAAAAGATTATGTATCGTATGAATTTCATTTAGGTATGCAAAAATTTGTAAGTTTTTGTTCTGAAGATCTAGGTGGATTCTATCTTGATATTTTAAAAGATCGCCTTTATACCTCTAGTGAGAATTCAAAAGGAAGGCGAGCTGCTCAAAGCGCAATTTTTCATATTACACATTCCTTAATGAGATTGATGGCCCCTGTTTTGAGCTTTACAGCAGATGAAATTTGGCAGATTCTCATGCCACAAAGCGATGAATTAGTGTTTATGGATGAGTGGTATGACATACCACCTCATGAGCTTAATGCTAGGGAGTTATTAGCTTGGGAGCATATTATTCATGTACGCACAATTGCTAATAAAAAAATTGAAGAGTTACGTGAAAAAGGATTAGTAGGTTCTTCACTGCAAGCTGAGATCGACATCTTCGCTTCAGGAGATATTTATCAATCTTTATCGATACTTGATGAAGATCTTAAATTTGCGATGATTACATCACTTGCAAAGCTTCATGAAAGACAAGGCGATCTGCATATTGATGTACGCGCAAGTCAACATAAAAAATGTGATCGATGCTGGCATTATCGTGAAGAAGTTGGATCTCACAATGAACACCCAGCTATTTGCAATCGATGCATCAGTAATCTTTTTGAAAAAGGCGAAGTAAGGTCGCATGCGTAAATATGTTTTGATTTCATTGTTGATCGTTATTTTGGATCTCATATCTAAACAATGGATATTTAATCACCTAGATTTAGGAAGCGCTTTAATGGTGAACTCGTTTCTTAATATTGTCCATTTTCAAAATACGGGAGCAGCTTTTAGCTTTTTGAGTGAAGCCTCTGGCTGGCAGAGATATTTCTTTATAGGCATCTCGTTGGCTGCAATTATTATCATTACCCGATTAATTCATCAGCGATTAAAACAGCCGCTATTATGCCTAGCACTTTCTTTTATTCTCGGTGGGGCCATAGGTAACTTATGTGACAGAAGCTATTATGGTTTTGTCATCGATTTTATTTATGTTCACTATGAAGCTTTTTACTGGCCAGCATTTAATGTGGCAGATAGTTTTATTTCGACTGGTGTCGCTTTAATTCTTTATGATGCATTTAAAAACAAAAAACCCTTATTGAGCTAATTATGCCTGACTGGAAAAAACTTATAGAAGGTAAAATCGCACTCGCTAAAAAAGGTTTAAAGCGAAGTGAGCCAAGCCAAAAAGATCGCATTCCTGCTGGACAAACTTTGACGACTAAATTTCCTATACTTGATTTAGGTATTAGGCCTGAGGTAGATGAGAGCAATTGGGGATTAAAAGTATTTGGCCTTGTTGAAAATGAAATTGATTTGGACTGGGCGTCCTTACTAAAACTACCTCAAACAAAAGATGTTTCTGACTTTCATTGTGTGACACGTTGGTCAATGCTGGATGTTCCATGGGAAGGCGTTTTAGCGAGAGATATTTTGAGCCTAGCTAAGCCACTAGATAAGGCAAGCTTTGTAACACTTCATAGTTATGACGATTACACGACCAATATTCCATTAGAAGTCATGTTAGATGATGATGTAATTGTCGCACATCATGTTTTTAATAAACCTTTGGAAAATGAACATGGTGGCCCAGTAAGATTAGTTGTGCCTAAACGTTATGCTTGGAAAAGTGCAAAATGGCTTAAAGCCATTGAACTGCATGCAGAAGATAGACCAGGTTTCTGGGAGGTGCGCGGATACCATAACGATGCCGATCCATGGCTTGAAGAGCGATTTTCAGAATGCTAATAACTTATTTTTTGTTATACTCCTTACACAATGAAAAGCACATATAAAAAAATAGGAAGTTGGGTTGCAATTTTTGCAATGCTTTTAACATCCTTTATGCCATTAATTTCACATGCGGTTGAGTCAAAAAATAATACTCATAATATAGAGAGAGTTTGTACTTCTCAAGGCGTTAAATTTATTTCGACGCAAAATCATAGTTCGGATAAAAGCCCTACAAAAATTAAACACACCGATTGTAATTATTGTTCCATCTCTTCAGATAAGAGTTATTTACTTCCAGTTAACACGCAATTGGGTTCAGCAGTAATTCCTAATTCTGCGAAATTTTTCCTAGAATACGAATCTCCAATACTTCAGTCTTACTTTAGATCCTCTCACCCTCCTCAAGCCCCACCAGTTATTTAATTTATCTAGTAATGCATCACTTGTGCATAAATTTGCACAATTTTTCTATTTTACAAGACTGATTAAATGAGCTTAAAAAAGATTATTCCTGTTTTTTTGTATTTATTTATAATGCCATTGGCTTTATCTGGAGAGACGGCTGATTTAGTGACCGACACTATTACAGTAAAAGATTCTTTTATCGATAGTCGAATCATTAAATTTCCAGCTACTGTTGAAACTTATGACAAAAAGCAAATTGAAGAGAGTATTAATGCTGCAACACCAGCTCAAACATTAAAATACTTACCAAGTATTCAAGTGCGCGAAAGATCGATTGGTGACCCGAATGGGATTATTGCATCGAGAACGATTGGCGCAATATCGAGTGCTCAAAGTATGCTTTATATGGACGGCATACTTTTATCTAATTTATTAGGCAATTCATTTTCCTTTCCACCTCGCTGGGGAATGGTTAGCCCTGAAGAAATTCAAAATATAAGCATGATGTATGGGCCATTTTCGTCTATCTATGCAGGCAATTCATTGGGAGGGGTAATTAATATTCAAACTCGCATGCCAGAAAAATTCGAAAGTCATGCTGGCGTCCAGGGATTTCATCAGAGCTTTAAACTTTACGGCACCGATCAAACTTCAATTGGAAATCATCAAACAGCTTCATTTGGAAACAAGATAAATGATTTAAGTTTTTGGTTTGGTGTTAATCGTTTAGAAAACAGAGGTCAGCCTTTAGATTTTTCCGTCTCAAATCGTTCTACTACTAATGCTGGAGCAGGGACTTTAATTACTGGGGCGTATCAAGACATTAGTGAAAAGAATGCAAATAGGGTGGTATTTGGTGCCACGAATATAACCGACTCAACTCAAACAAACATTAAATTCAAAGCTACTTATGATCTAGCTAATCAAACTAAACTAAATTATATGATTGGCATTTGGGACCTTGATAGCAAAACAGATGTGCAAAGCTATATAAAAGATTCAAACGGCAACCCAATTTATTATGGTGATGTAAATTTTAACGACAAGAAATATACAATTGCAGCAAAAAATAATGTTCCAGCAATGAACCCTGCAAAAGGAGAAGCGTTGCATATTATGCAAGCGCTTGATTTTAAATCTGATACAAAGGGCTTTTATGATTGGCAGCTTACGCTTTCAAATTACAACTATAGTAAAGATTTAAGTAATAGTTCAGATTTAGCTACCGCTGGCCAAGTTAATCCTTACACGCAAACTACTTTAGGTAAACTTACAGATCAGAATGGAACGGGCTGGACAATACTTGATGCAAGAGGAACATTGAGACCAAAAGATCATACGATTGATATTGGTTATCATATCGATGGTTATCAATTAAGAACTACAACAAATTTCACTAGTGATTGGACGGTAAATCAAAAAGGAGCCTTAAACACAGCCTCAAATGGGAATACACAAACGCAAGCTCTTTATATTCAAGATAAATGGCAGCTTTCCCCGCTATGGTCTCTAACTTTAGGGGGTCGCGAAGAGTATTGGAAGGCTTACGAAGGGTCAAATTACAATAGTGCAAGTACTCCAATTTTAACTAATTATTCAGACAAATCGGATGCAAAATTTTCGCCTAAAGCATCTTTGAATTACGAACCAGTTCCAGCATGGGGATTTAGAGCCGCTTTTGGTAAAGCATACAGATTTCCTACAGTAAATGAGCTTTATCAACAATTAACTTCAACAACCGGTAATAATGCCATTCAAAATAACCCTAATTTAAAGCCCGAGGAAATATTCTCTGCAGAACTTACGGCTGAAAGAAGATTTTTGAATGGCTTAGTGAGAGTGAGCTTTTTTAATGAACATAAATATGATGCACTACTTTCTCAAACAACTACAGTTAATGTAGCCACAAATTGCCCGTCAGCAGGAGCAACTCAACAGTGCACTTATATTCAAAATGTGGATCATATAAGAACATATGGGGCTGAGTTATCAACTCAATGGCAAAATCTTTTTATATCCGGACTTGATTTGAATGCCAATGCAACCTTAACTGATGGAAAAGTTTTGCAAGATACATTAACTCCTGCAAATACAGGTAAAAATGCCCCACGACTTCCCAAGCAGCTTTACAAAGCTGTCGCAACTTATCACGTTGATAATAATTTGACTTTGAGTTTAGCGGGTCGCTATAGCGGAAGACAATATATTAATTTAGACAATAGTGATACGAATCCAGAGACTTACAAAGCGGCTAGCCAATTCTTATTCGTTGATGCTAAAGCAAACTATAAATTCAAAGATAGATGGACAGCATCATTAGGAGTAGATAATATTTTTAATGACCAAGCGTATGTTTCTCATCCTTATCCACAAAGAACGGGTTATGCACAAATTAAATTTGATTATTAAATTTTTAGAAAAAATAATATTTCTTTTATTAATTTTTTCTTGCCAGATAACTATTGCTCATGAGGGCCACAGCCATGGACCTTCGGTTGCCGCGTCTGTTTCATTTGATAAATCAGGTAATTTATGGCGAATTCAAGAGCGCCAAGGATTTGTTGTTGTTGATTCTTCGAATGATCAAGGCGCACATTTCTCTGGATCAGTAAACGTAAATACTGAAATGCAGCAAATAGGAACATCAGGAGATGCTAAACCTAAGATTGCTATTGGCCCTGAGGGAAATATCTATATCACCTGGACTCAAAGTCTTTCTAAGCCTTATACAGGGTTTATTTGGTTTTCTCGATCAACAGATCATGGTAAAACATTTGAATCTCCTCAAGTTGTTCATCAAGATAAATCAGAAATTACGCATCGCTTTGATGCTATTAATGTAAATAGTGATGGCCGTATTTTTATAGCCTGGATAGATAAGCGTGATTTAGAAAAAGCCAAACTTAAAAGTAGTAGAAAAGAATATGAGGGGGCAGCTTTATATTATGCCATCTCAGATAACCATGGCGAGTCATTTAGAACCGAAAGAAAAATTATTGATAGCAGCTGTGAATGTTGCAGGATTAGTTTAACTAATGATACTAACGGAAACATTATTGCAATGTGGCGTCAACTTTATGATAAAGGTATTAGAGATCACGCAGTTGCTAGGATCGATTTAAAAGATAATATCGTTGTCAATAGAGCCACTTTTGGTGGTTGGAAAATTGATGCTTGCCCACATCATGGACCTGCAATAACAAGGGGAGGTGAATGGGGCTATCATATGGCTTGGTTTGATGGGGGAGAGAAAGCAGGTTTATTTTATAGCCGAATGGATGGTAATGCATGGGTAAGCTCGCCTCCCAAAAGGTTTGGGAATAATAACTTTCAAGCAGGTCACCCATCACTACTTAGTATTAATGAAAAAGTTTATTTAGCCTGGAAAGAGTTAAATGAATTAGGTAATTATGTTGTTTTGGCTATTTCAGAAGACGGTGGAAAAAATTGGTTGGAAGCTAAAATAATAAAAAAGACTGAAGGTGCTTCAGATTACCCTGAACTCATTCAATTTAATGACAAAGCCTTCCTTTCTTGGAATACCATTAAGAATGGCTATCAATTGATATCTCTTGAATAAGCCATATGAAATTAAAGATTCTTTTAATATTTCTGTTTTTTTCTAACCTTGCATTTGCGTATGAATTTCTGCCGTTTGATACGAATACGCGAAAAGCTATTGAGAGAAGATATCTTGACCAGCCCTTAATTATTTCTTTTTGGTCAATTGATTGCCCATATTGTATAGACGACCTTAAGAAGCTAGGAAAAGCACTTAATAAAAATACAAAAGTTAAATTAATTACAGTTTGTGTGGACGGAAAAGAGTCTGCAAAAAAAGCCGAGAGAATTTTAAATCTGGCACATCTTCCCGAGCATGAGCGTTATCAATATGCAGAAGCTGATGAAGATAAACTTAGATACAGTATTGATCCAACATGGTACGGTGAGCTTCCTAGGACATACTTTTATGATGCAGATCATCAAATCACCCCTTTAAGTGGAAAAATCTCAAATTCATTTCTTGATACATGGCTTAAAAAATAATTTATTAATCTGATTGAAATTTATCAATTCATCCCCATATTAGAAGTATTAGACTAATTTATGAGGAATTAATATGCGTTTTGATAAATTGACCACGAAGTTTCAGCAAGCATTTGCTGATGCACAGAGTCTTGCAAATGCAAATGATAATCCAAATATCGAACCAGCTCACATGGTTCAAGCCTTGCTTGATCAAGACGACGGAAGTACAGCCTCACTTTTATCTTATGCAGGTGTTAATTTAGCACCTCTTAAAGTGTCGCTTAAATCATCTATTGATAAACTACCTAAAGTTGAGGGTAATCAAGGTGAAATTTCAATATCTAGAGATTTAAATAATCTTTTAAATTTAACCGAAAAAAATTCACAAAAGTTAGGTGATGCTTATATCTCAAGCGAGATGTTTTTATTAGCTTTAGCTGATGATAAAAGTGAAATCGCTAAACTATTGAAGCAACATGGCTTAACTAAAGCTGCATTAGAAAAAGCTGTTCAATCTGTGAGAGGTAATGACAAAGTCAATTCACAAGATGCAGATGGCCAAAGAGAGGCTCTAAAGAAATATGCAATCGATTTAACTGAGCGAGCAAGAATGGGTAAGCTTGATCCTGTGATTGGTCGTGATGATGAAATTCGTCGCACAATTCAAGTTTTACAACGTCGTACAAAAAATAACCCTGTATTGATCGGTGAGCCTGGTGTCGGTAAAACAGCCATTGTAGAAGGTTTAGCTCAACGTATTGTAAATGGTGAGGTGCCTGATTCATTAAAAAATAAACGAGTCCTGTCACTTGATATGGCAGCTTTATTAGCGGGTGCTAAATATCGAGGCGATTTTGAGGAGCGTTTAAAAGCGGTTTTAAAAGAAATTGCATTGGACGAAGGTCAAACGATTGTCTTTATCGATGAGATTCATACGATGGTAGGTGCTGGTAAATCAGAAGGTGCTATGGATGCAGGCAATATGTTAAAACCTGCTTTATCACGCGGCGAACTTCATTGCGTAGGTGCTACAACTTTAGATGAATACCGAAAATATATTGAGAAAGATGCTGCCTTAGAAAGACGATTTCAAAAAGTGCTCGTAGATGAGCCTTCCGTTGAAGCTACTATTGCGATCCTTCGTGGGCTTCAAGAAAAATATGAGCTTCACCATAATGTCGAGATTACTGATCCTGCGATTGTGGCAGCAGCAGAATTATCACATCGGTATATTACTGATCGATTCTTACCTGATAAGGCAATTGACTTAATTGATGAGGCAGCCTCTCGCATTAAGATGGAGATTGATTCTAAACCAGAAGTTTTAGATAAATTAGAGCGACGTCTTATTCAATTAAAAATTGAACGTGAAGCGATGCGTCGTGAAAAAGATGAAGCGTCTAAAAAACGCTTTGATTTGATTGAAGATGAAATCAAAAAGCTTGAAAAAGAATTTAGCAATCTAGAGGAGATTTGGAAATCAGAAAAAGCACAACTTCAAGGTTCAAAACATATTAAAGAAGAGATTGAGCAAATACGGTTAAAAATTGAAGAAGCAACACGTAAAGGTGAATGGCAAAAAGTTTCTGAGTTGCAATACGGTAAGTTACCTGAGCTAGAAACACAACTCAAGCAAGCTGCTAAAGCTGAGACTGCTAAACCACAAGCGAACCGCATGTTGCGCACTGAAGTAGGTGCTGATGAGATCGCAGAGGTAGTAAGTCGTGCTACAGGTATTCCTGTAGCAAAAATGATGCAGGGTGAGCGCGATAAGCTTTTAAAAATGGAAGATAAACTTCATGAGCGTGTTGTAGGTCAAGATGAAGCTGTTCGTGTGGTATCGGACGCGATCCGTCGTTCAAGATCAGGTTTAAGTGATCCTAATCGGCCTTATGGCTCCTTCCTTTTTTTGGGACCTACAGGTGTGGGCAAAACAGAACTCTGTAAATCATTAGCTAATTTTTTATTTGATTCACCAGATCACTTAATTAGAATTGATATGAGTGAGTTTATGGAAAAACATTCTGTAGCACGTTTGATTGGCGCACCCCCAGGTTACGTGGGTTATGAGGAGGGTGGATACCTCACTGAAGCTATTCGTCGAAAACCATATAGCGTCATTTTATTAGACGAGGTAGAAAAAGCGCATCCAGACGTGTTTAATGTTCTGCTTCAAGTTTTAGATGATGGACGTTTAACAGATGGACAAGGACGCACTGTAGATTTTAAGAATACTGTGATTATCATGACGTCTAACTTAGCTTCTAATATGATTCAATCAATGTCAGGCGATGATTATCAAGTGATTAAATTGGCCGTCATGGGCGAAGTTAAAAATCATTTCCGACCAGAGTTCATTAATCGTATTGATGAAGTGGTTGTTTTCCATGCGTTAGGTGATGATCATGTCAAATCAATTGCAGCAATTCAGTTACAGTATTTAAAAGATCGATTAGCGCAACTTGAAATGAAAGTAGAAATTACAGATGCGGCTTTAGAAGAAATTTCTAAAGAAGGTTTTGATCCTGTTTATGGTGCAAGGCCTTTAAAGAGAGCAATTCAATCTGAAATTGAGAATCCACTTGCGAAAGAAATTTTAGCGGGTCACTTTATGGCAAAAGATACCATTAAGATTGATAGTGTTTCAGGTAAACTTAAATTTACTAAAATTTAAATAAAGTCTTATTTATGAAACAGACTAGTCAAACATTGGCGATCCGCACCTCGGGTCGCCATTTTTATGATGTCACCCAGAAAGTTTTAGATTGGGTAAGCCAATCAGATTTCAAAGAAGGCCTATTGACTCTCTATGTTCAACATACTTCAGCGAGTCTTCTTATTAATGAAAATTATGATCCAGATGTTTTAGTTGATTTGGAAAGTTTTTTTGAGCGCCTAGTGCCTGATGGCGATCCTATATTTATTCATACGGCTGAAGGTAAAGATGATATGCCGGCACACATTAGAACTGCTTTGACACAAACAAGCCTCTCAATACCGATTAGCCAAGGTAAGGTTGCTTTAGGCCAATGGCAGGGCATTTTTTTATATGAGCATCGCTATCAATCTCATGAGCGTCGCATTTTAATGCACGCGATTGGCGAATAACTTATTTAATTGAAGTCCAAGCGAGAGGGTCAAAAGGTTTGCTGAGTTTTCTTAATTCAAAATAAAGGCCATTCGATTCATTACCACCTGTATTACCTACTAAAGCGATCACATCTCCACCACGCACGATCTCACCGGTCTTTTTAAGAGTAGATTGGTTATTACCGTAAAGACTCATATAACCTTCACCGTGATCGACAATAATAAGATTACCAAAGCCACGAAGCCAGTCTGCAAAAACCACCCGACCAGTCGCGACGGATTTCACTTCGTTACCCTCGCTAGATTTAATGAATAAACCCTTCCAAGATAAGCCGGTATCTTCTCGCGGTGAGCCAAATCGATTAATGACATCACCCTTCACAGGTAAGCTTAATTTACCCCGTAATGTTTCAAATTTCTGGCCAATAAATGTTTCTGTAGGGATTGTTTCATTTCGAACAATAGGCGTTTTTGAGGATGTTTTTTCTTCTCGTCTTGAAGGTACAGGAGCTGAAGGTATTTTGGCTAAGCGATCAACGAGGTCAGTCAGTCTTTTTTCATCTCGCACCAATTTCTGAATTTCATTACGTTGCTGATTAATTTTTGAAGATAAATTTGCAATGAGTTTCGCACGATCTTTCTTTTGCGATTCAAGTTCTGTTCGTTTAACTTCTTCTTTTTGTTTTAAGCTTGCAATTTCTTTTAGCTTTTGAGTAGTTTCAAGACTATAAGCTTCAATCTTTTTTAAGTTGCCTTGCATTTGATAAATGCTTTTCACACGCGCTTTAGCTACATAAGAATAGTATTGAATATTTCTTGCAATCACACTGGGATTTTCTGATTGGATGATCATTTGTAAGTAGCCTGGATCGCCACGAAGATATTGTTGATAAATTTGTTCACTCAACATTTTTCTTTGAATATCTACTTGAGAAACAACTGAATCAGATTGTGCCTTGAGTTCTTGGAGCTTAGTATAATTTTTCTTTTGCTGAATCCAGATTTCATAAAGTGTACGATTAGTATCACTTATCTGTTTTTCACTTTTTCTTAACTGATCAGTAGCGTCTTCTTGAGCTTTTTGTGTGCCACTTAATTCTTTTTTAAGCTGATCAATTTTTTCATGAACAGCATTTAAGTTTTCTTTGGCTGAATCAGCTTTAGTTGCAGCTAAGCCATGGTGAGAAAAAAATATAAGGAATATAAAGGTGCATTGAATCAAAAAATTCAATGAAATATTTTTGACTTTAATCATTCAATTGAATTAAGTTTTGCCCTGTCATCTCGGATGGTTGTTTTTCACCCATGAGATAAAGTAGGGTGGGAGCAATATCAGAAAGTCGCCCATTGGGTTTAATGCTAGCTTTTCGACCCACATATAAGAAAGGTACGACATTTGTAGTGTGTTGTGTATGAACTTGTTTATTTTCATAATCTTCCATCAGCTCTGCATTACCATGGTCTGCGGTAATAATCACTTCACCACCAATTGATTCCATAGCACTCACTACTCGACCAATGCATTTATCAAGCGCTTCCATGGCTTGAATTGCTGCATTAAGATTACCTGTATGGCCTACCATATCTGCGTTTGCAAAATTACATACAATGGCATGATATTTTTTACTTTCGATAGCCGCCACTAATTTTTGTGTCACTTCAAATGCGCTCATTTCAGGCTTTAAATCATAAGTTGCGACTTGAGGAGATGGTACTAAAATACGATCTTCACCTTGGTATACAGTTTCATTACCGCCATTAAAGAAAAATGTGACATGCGGATACTTTTCTGTTTCTGCAATACGAAGTTGTTTTAAGCCTAACTTTGAAATGTATTCGCCAAACGAATTATTCACATAGGTTGGTTTAAAGATGGCCGATGATTTTTTGTCATTTTGATCATATTGAGTCAATGTGAAATAGTGACTAATCTTAATTTTCTTTTGTCGCTCGAAGGCATTAAAGGTATCTTGTAAAAGTGCATCTGTAATTTGTCGTGCACGATCGGAACGGTAATTCATAAAAACGACCGCATCACCATCTTCTATCGTAATGGCTTGTTGATTCTCACCATAAATCGATGTTGGCTTAATAAATTCATCTGTTTCTTCTCTTTTATATCCTTCACGAATGGCATCGATGGCATGCTTCACATGAATTGAAGACCCTGACGTTAAAGCGTTATAGGCTAATTCAATGCGAGGCCAACGTTTGTCGCGATCCATAGCATAGTAGCGTCCTGATATGGAAGCAATCTTGCCAGTACCTGATTCTTTTAAATGAGATTCAAGTTGTTCAATATATTGCAAAGCGCTTTTGGGCGGGGTGTCTCGGCCATCTAGGAAAGCGTGAATATAAACATCTTTGAGTGCGCATTGTTTTGCGAGTTTGAGCATGGCATAGAAGTGATCTAAGTGGCTGTGCACGCCACCATCAGAAAAAAGACCCAAAAGATGCAAGGCTTTGCCATTCTCTTTGAGCGATTGAAATGCATCAATCATGTCTGCATTTTTAAAAAAATCCCCTGATGCGATACTTGTGTTAATTTTTTCAAGATCTTGCTGAATTACACGACCAGCCCCTATATTTAAATGACCCACTTCCGAATTGCCCATTTGTCCTTTAGGTAATCCCACAAATTCTTCAGAGGCATTAATAAAACTGTGTGCATACTTATTCCATAAACCATTCCAATGAGGCATATCCGCATTTTTGATTGCATTATGGTCTTCGTCATCTCGATGACCGAAGCCATCTAAGATAATAAGTAGAACAGGTTTTTTTAACATAGTAGAGGGCATGTATATGTGACTTAAAGATTAATGAATTATAATGCTTGTCATCAAATTACACACTCCCAACCTTTTGATAAAGTTAGCGCGCTATGAAATCTATTAAGATGTATACCAGTGCTTATTGCCCTTATTGCGCAAATGCTGAGAGGCTGCTATCTAAAAAAGGTGTGAGGCATATTGAAAAAATACGTGTTGATGAGGATTCATCTATTTTAGAGGAGATGATTGAAAAAACTGGACGTCGAACAGTGCCTCAAATTTATATTGGTGATTATCACGTAGGCGGTTTTGATGATTTAAGAGCCCTAGATTTAAAGGGTGAGCTTGATCCACTTTTAGAAATTTCCTCGTAGATTACCCCTTTATTTTATTTAAATATTGTCGATAAAAAGATAGAATGCTGTATTCATTTAATTAAACAATAGTGACCTTAAGGGTCGCGTGACTGGAAAATAACATGGCAGAAAAAAAGAAAGCAGCACCTAAATCATCTAAAGCAGAAAAAAGCGTCAAAATTGACCCGCAGGCAAATGGAAGCGCACAGCCTGGCTTTGCTATCGAAAAACTTTTTCTAAAAGATGTTTCAGTTGAAGTGCCTAACTCACCAGAAATATTTACACAACGTGAAGCGCCTCAAATCGCGATTGAATTGGGCAATTCAGGTAAGCCACTAGCTGATGGTTATTTTGAAGTCGCTCTAAAAATTACAGTGACATCAAAAATTGCCGATAAAACCGCTTTCCTGATCGAAGTGACTCAAGCAGGTATTTTTGCTTTGCGTAATATTCCAGAAGAAAATCTTGAGATGATTATTGCAATCACTTGCCCTAATATTTTATTCCCATACGCACGCGAAGCTATTTCAGATTTAGTGATTAAAGCAGGCTTTTCTCCAGTTCTCTTAAATCCAATTAATTTTGAAATGCTCTATATGCAACAAAAGCAGCAAGCAGCGGGTAATGCGGTTGGCACAAAAAACTAAGTCTTTTTTCTGTTATTTCTTTGTTTGGATTGTGTGCTTTATTTCACAATCCGCATATGCTGAATTTCGATCAGTTACTGCACCTAAAACCATTCTCTATGAAGCCCCCTCAGCCACAACTAAAAGAGTTTATTTAGTCAGTGAGGGCTATCCTTTAGAGGTGATCGTCAATCTCGGCGATTGGTTAAAAGTGAGAGACCCTTATGGCACACTTAGCTGGGTTGAATCAAAAAATTTACAATCTAAAAGAACCGTCATCGTTAAAGTAGATAAGGCTAATATTTATAAAGAGCCAGAATTAAAATCAGGATTGTTAGCCAATGTTGAAAAAGATGTTGTGATAGAACTTTCAGATCCTTTAATCACAAATGGCTGGATTAAAGTACGTTATCAACAAGACCTAGATGGATATATTCAAACCTCTCAAGTATGGGGAATTTAATTAATTGAAAATTGCAGTATTAGGCGCGGGCGCATGGGGGACAGCTTTGGCAATGCAAATTAGCCAAAAGCACCGAGTTACATTGTGGGCTAGGAATGCAGGACATATATCTGGTATGCGAAAAGCAAGATCCAACCCCCTTTATTTAGGTGATTTCACCTTTAATGATCAGCTTGCCCTTGAGGATAATTTGGCTGAAGCAATTCATGATGCTGAGCTAATTTTGTCGGTCGTACCTACTTCAGGATTTAGAGCAATCTTAAAAGAGATTAAATCTTTGAATCATAAAGCACCTGTCATTTGGGCTAATAAAGGCTTAGAAACAGGGACTGCAAAGTTGCCTCATGAAGTCGCCATGGAAGAATTAGGGGACCCTAAAAAAACGGGACAACATTGGGGTGCTTTATCTGGCCCTAGCTTTGCCGCAGAACTTGTGAGGTCTCTTCCCACTGCATTAACTTTAGCCGCAACGGATGAATCGTTTACGCAAAGTTTAGCTTCTATTATTCATGGCCATAACCTTCGTGTTTATACCAGTCAGGACGTGATTGGTGTGTCTGTAGGTGGCGCTCTCAAAAATGTGATTGCTATTGCTGCAGGTATTTCAGATGGTATGGGATTTGGGAATAACGCGCGTGCAGCATTAATTACAAGAGGCTTAGCTGAGATTACCCGTTTTGGTATGAGTCTTGGCGGACAAAAAGATACTTTTATGGGGCTCACGGGAGCGGGCGATTTAATTCTGACCTGTACGGGAGACTATTCAAGAAATCGTGAAGTAGGTTTAAGACTTGCTAAAGGTCAAACGATTGATGAAGTTTTAAAAGGCCTAGGTCATGTTGCAGAAGGTGTTTACACAGCAAAAGAAGTTGTGAATCGAGCAAAAGCATTGCATGTATCAATGCCTATTACACATGAAGTTAATCAGGTATTAAGTTTTGGCAAGTCACCCAAAGAAGCCGTGATCGATTTATTAGGTCGCGAGCAAAAGTCTGAAATACACTAGTTTCAAATCCCACCTTTAAATTCATTTTGACGCCAAGCTTCGTAGAGAAGAATTGCGGCGGCATTTGACAAATTAAGACTGCGACTATTTTCCATCATGGGAATTCTTATTTTTTTCGTTTCATCAAATTGATTACGAATAGATTCAGGTAAGCCTCGGGTTTCAGGCCCAAATAAAAAGACATCTCCTTTTTCATAATTCACAGATTGATAAGGCGTGCCACCTTTAGTGGTGACAGCAAATATACGATGGTTTTTATGTTGCGCTTCAAAAACATCAAAATTTATATACGTTTTTAAAGAAGCATATTCATGGTAATCAAGACCTGCTCGAATCAGTTGTTTGTCATCCAAACTAAAGCCTAAAGGCTCAATTAAATGGAGTTGAGTGCCCGTATTAGCGCAAAGCCTAATAATATTTCCCGTATTAGGAGGGATTTCAGGTTCGAAAAGGGCGATTGAAAACATAGAATATAACAACTGATTAAATTTTATACAATTGTAACAAATTATAGTAAAATAACTTAACAATTAGTTTTTAATACTATTTTTACAATTAAATCATATAGATAGGGATAAATAATGATTGAATCGCAACTTGATATGAGTACCCAAACCATTCAATTTGAAAGAAAATCCCCGAAAAAACTAAAAAACCCTATAAAAGATCGTTGGTCGATTGCTGAAATTGAGGCTTTATATGACCTGCCTTTTAGCGATCTTATGTTTCAAGCCCAAACGATTCATCGTGAACACTTCAATCCAAACGCAGTTCAGGTCAGCACACTTCTTTCTATTAAAACAGGCGGATGCTCCGAAGATTGTGGCTACTGTCCTCAATCAGCACGTTATGAAACGAATGTTGAAAATGAGGCGATGATGCCCATTGAAGAGGTATTGAAAGCCGCTAAAGCTGCTAAGGAAGCGGGAGCAAGTCGTTTTTGTATGGGCGCAGCTTGGCGAAGCCCAAAAGATAAAGATTTAAAACCAGTACTAGAGATGATTAAAGAAGTTAAAAAAATGGGACTTGAAACGTGTGCAACACTTGGCATGCTTAAAGATGGGCAAGCTAGCATGCTTAAAGAAGCTGGGCTTGATTATTACAACCACAACTTAGATACGGCTCCTGAATTCTATGGGGATGTGATTTCTACACGCGTTTATCAGGATAGGCTTGATACATTAGATCGAGTTCGAGAAGCAGATCTTCACGTATGTTGTGGAGGTATTGTTGGTATGGGTGAGAGCAGAACTGAGCGGGCAGGACTGATTGCACAGTTAGCTAATATGGAAAAGCAACCCGAGAGCGTACCTATCAATTTATTGACGCAAGTGGAAGGTACGCCGCTCCATGGCACCGAACCACTCGATCTCTTTGAGTTTGTAAGAACTATTGCCGTTGCAAGAATTACCATGCCCAAAAGTTATGTACGACTATCTGCCGGAAGACAATCGATGCATGAAGGCATTCAATCACTAGCTTTCTTAGCGGGCGCTAATTCAATTTTTTATGGTGAAAAATTATTGACGACAGATAACCCAGATGTGAAAGTTGACCAAGCTTTATTCGGTAAGTTAGGTATCCAACCTATTTAAGTTTGTGATGCTAGATCAAATTCATCGTGAACTCCAATCTTTAAAAGACAATCATCTTTTTAGAACAAGAAAATTATTAAGCGGAAGGTTGGGGTCCAAACTTTCCCTTAATCAGCAAGAATATTTAAGTTTTTGTTCAAATGATTATCTCGGGCTTTCACAAAATCAATTTATTCAAGATGCATTAATTGAGGGCATTCATTTGACTGGAAATGGTATGGGAGCTTCTCATCTCATTTCTGGCCATCACGAATTTCATGAAGCATTTGAAAATGCATTTAGTGAAGCGCTTTGTTTTGAAAGAGCGCTTTTATTTTCATCAGGCTATATGGCGAATATGGGTGTCATTTCTGCATTAGCTGGAAAAGATGACACTATTTTTTCAGACAAGTTAAATCATGCTTCACTAAACGATGCTGCGATTCTTTCTCGTGCGTATCATAAAAGATACCGACATAATGACATGAATCACTTGGAAGAATTAATTCGAGCATCAAAATCGAAAGTTAAAATCATTGTGACAGATGCTGTTTTTAGCATGGATGGTGATATCGCAAATATCCCTCATCTCATTAATTTATGTGAAGCATATGATGCTTACCTTTATATTGATGATGCCCATGGTTTTGGCGTCTTGGGTAAAGAAGGCAAAGGTACATTGCAGCATTTTATTGATTTAGAAAAAATTCAAACACCCTATTCACCAAGACTTATTTATATGGCAACGCTAGGAAAAGCAGCAGGCATTCATGGCGCTGTGATTGCTTCTTCAAATAATCTGATTGAATACTTTATCCAAAAATCAAAACAATATATTTACACAACTGCCATACCAGCATTTCTTGCTTACGGACTTAAAGAATCCTTAAATCAAATTTTAAAAGCTCAAGAAGCAAGGGCGCATTTAAAAGAGATCGTGAATACCTTTAGAAATCATATGAAATTAAATAAGCTATCTCTAGGCAAATCTTTAACACCTATTCAGCCTGTGATTGTCGGAAACGAAATAGATGCATTAAGTTTAAACCAATGGCTAATGAATGCAGGTATTTACGTGCCAGCGATTAGGCCGCCTACAGTACCAAAAGGTACTTCAAGAATGAGAATATCTTTTTCAGCATTGCATTCAGATCTAGACGTCAGAGAGCTAATAAAAAATATTATAGATTTTGAAAGTCATCTAGATGCACATTAAAAAAATTGGCCAAGGAAAAGATCTTGTTCTTATTCATGGATGGGGCATGCATAGTGGCATATGGGAGCCTATTATCGATAAATTTTCAAATGAATATACGCTTCACCTTGTAGACATTCCAGGCATGGGGAAGAGTCATGTCATTGATCCTTACGATTTAAATCATGTGGTTGAAGTGATAAGCGAATCCTTGCCAACCTCATTTGATATTTTAGGTTGGTCCTTAGGCAGTCTTATCACTCTTAAAATGAGTCTTATGTACCCCGAAAAAATTCATCGCATGGTTTTAGTGGGGGGCACACCTTGTTTTATTAATCAGATAGATTGGAGTCACGGGGTAGATATAAGAGATTTTAATGATTTTGCTAATAAGCTTTTTAAGAATTACAAGTCGACTATGATAAATTTTTATACACTTCAACTCATGCATTCAAAAAATAGCAAGCTGCTTATTAAAAAACTTAAACAAATAGATGAAGCAGAAAATCCGCCGGACGTTAAATCCTTGCAACTTGGGCTTGATATCCTATTGAAGAATGATTTGCGTGATGATATTAATAAAATTGATCATCAAACACTTTTAATAGTAGGTGATATGGATCGCTTAACGCCAAAATCTGCATCTATGTGGCTTGAAAGTCATATGAAAAAAGGGCAATTAAAAGTTATTGAAGGCGCATCACATATTCCTTTTCTATCCCATCCAGATGAGTTCTTTCGTCATCTCGATCGATTTTTATTAGCTGCTTAATCATGACCAAACATCATATTGATAAAAAAAGGGCTCAAGCGGCATTTAATAAAGCGTCAGCTACTTATGAGGATGCAGCAGTCCTTCAGAAACATGTGTTAGGAGAAATGTTTCTTAGATTGAAATTGCTCAAAATTAATCCAGAGACAATTCTTGATCTAGGTTGCGGTCCTGGCAACGCTGGACCTGATTTAAAAGCCAATTACAAGCCTCGCGATCTTATTTATTTAGATTTCGCATATGACATGCTAAAAAAAGCAGAAGAGAAAAATAAAGACCATTTCTTAAAATCTTTTTCAAATAGAACGACACAGCAATTTATCTGTGCAGATATCGAAGCTATTCCAGTACTAGAAAATAGTGTTGATATGATTTGGTCAAATTTATCTCTTCAGTGGTGCAATGATCTAGATCAAGTATTTACTCAGATAGAAAAAACATTAACGCACAACGGACTTTTTGTATTTAGTACTTTTGGACCAGGAACTCTTCATGAATTAAGAGCTTCACTTGCATCATTTTCTCAATACTCACATGTGAATGAATTTATTGATATGCATGATATTGGAGATGCGCTTGTGCGTTGCGGATTTTCTGATCCGGTCCTAGATGTCGATCTTTATACGCTTACCTATAGTACATTTAAAGATATTATGTATGATCTCAAGCATATAGGTGCGCGCAATGCGCTTTCAGGAAGAGCCAAAGGCATGACAGGCAAGAGCTTTTTGTATCATTTAGAAAAATCTTACGAAACCTACAGAACCGATACAAAATTACCCGCGAGTTACGAAGTTGTTTACGGGCATGCGTGGAAAGTAAATAAGCCAATTGATGAATCTTCAGTCGTTAAATTTTATCCAAAACAATAATGCATACATATTTCATTACTGGAACTGATACCGATATTGGAAAAACAGCAATCACATGTAGCTTGATAGCTAAATTGATTGAAGAAGGATTCCGTGTGGGAGGAATGAAGCCTGTTGCTGCTGGATGTCATATGGAAGATGGCTTCATGATATCTGATGATGTTAAGAAGATTATCGAGGTGAGTAATGTTGATTTAAATATTAATGAAATTAATCCTTATCAATTTGAGCCTCCAATAGCACCTCATATAAGTTTTAAGAAATATAAAAAAGAAATCGATATGCATCTGATTCAAAAACATTTATGTTCATTTGAAAATAAAATTGATTATTTATTTATTGAGGGTGTGGGAGGTTATGCCGTCCCCTTAACAGAGAATTTTTCTACGGCCGATTTTATTGCAGCTCTTGATGTGCCTGTTATTCTGGTCGTAGGTATGAAGCTTGGCTGTATCAATCATGCCTTATTGACAGTTGAATCAATTCTAAATAAAAAACAAAAGCTGTCTGGTTGGGTTGCTAATCGGATTGATATGCATATGCTCGCTTATGAAGAAAATGTATCTTTTTTAAAAGAAAAGATTAAGGCGCCTTGTTTGGGTGAAGTGCCTTACCTCAAGAATTTTGATCCTTTTAATGCATCAAAATTTCTTGATATCACTAAGCTTAACGATAAAGTTGATTTAGATTGATATAGTCAGCAATTTCATCAGGCACGAGATCTGTAAGATTTTTATCTAAATGAATTGCATCCCGTATTTGAGATGATGAAACATCAATATACTCAAATTGTTTCACCATAATTAAACCACACGCTGATCCATGAAGATCTTCTGTCTTTTGAATTAGTCTTTTATTCCATTCATGCTTTAAAAGTGGTGTCAATTGATCCAAGTGAATGGGTGATTCGTGTCTTTCTACAATTAATATATGGCAATAATTAAAAAGCTCGCTCCATAAGTGCCACGATTCAAGCTTTAGAAAAGCATCGCTCCCCATTAAAAAACATAAAGCCTGGCCTTCTTCTTTTTCTTGCGCGAGACTTTTTAATGTTTCGATCGTATAGGAAGGTAGAAGATCATTCTGATTTTTTTTAATTTCTCGATTGTCGGTAAAAAAATCTGCATGTGGCTTTAGAGCAAGATCAAGCATTTCTAAACGATACTTATTTTCTAATACGATATTTTTATGAGGCGCTAAGCCGGACGGAACAAAAAGAACTTTTGATAAAGAGGCGAAGTCCTTCCAAGCTTGAGCTAATTTAATATGACCATAATGTATTGGGTCGAACGCACCACCAAACACACCAATAAGCTTCAAAGACATTCCTTATTTGCGAATATGACCATTACCCAACACAATATATTTGAGCGAGGTCAGCCCTTCAAGCCCTACAGGACCTCTTGCATGTAATTTATTTGTTGAAATACCTATTTCAGCACCTAAGCCGTATTCAAAGCCATCTGCAAATCGAGTGGAAGCGTTCACCATAACGCTGCTTGAATCTACTTCTTTTAAGAATTGCATCGCACGTTCATAATTTTCTGTAACGATAGCATCGGTATGATGAGAAGAATATTGATTGATATGATGAATGGCTTCATCGATATCACTTACAATCTTGCATGAAATGATTGCGTCAAGATATTCAGTATAAAAATCGTCTTCACTTGCTTTTTTGATGCCCTTAACAAGTTTCAAAGTTTCTTTGCAGCCACGCACTTCAACATTATGTTGATGAAGCATTTTTACAATTTTAGGTAAAAAATCGCTAGCAATATGCTTCGAGATTAAAAGTGATTCAGTAGTGTTGCATGTACCCAATCTTTGAGTTTTGGAATTTTCGATAATTTTAAGAGCTTTATTTAAGTCCGCATCTTGATCTACAA
>Ga0209299_1000021_pt1 | contig 89903 bp, 95 predicted proteins | sample S_140806_MF_Meta_FD_187326 | JGI IMG/M metagenome (GOLD analysis project Ga0209299, IMG submission 187326) | Freshwater microbial communities from Lake Simoncouche, Canada to study carbon cycling - S_140806_MF_MetaG (SPAdes) (version 2) | ecosystem: Environmental > Aquatic > Freshwater > Lake ...
AGGCCAAGGAGGACGTGCTGGCCTTCCGCCACTTCCCCAAGGACCACTGGAAAAAGGTCTGGAGCACCAACCTGCTGGAGCGGGTGAACGAGGAGATCAAGCGCCGCACAAGGGTTGTGGGCATCTTCCCCAACGACGCCGCCAATGGCCTCCGGCCGACTGCGTCTACACCCGCCTGGTGGGGGCGGTGCTGTTGGAGCAGCACGAGCACTGGCAGCTGGAGGGCCGCCGCATGTTCTCCGCCGACAGCATGGCCGCCATCCCGGAGCTGGATGACATCCCTGCACTCCAGGCCCTCAGCGCCTGAGAGAGGCAGCACGCAGGCCCCAGGTGATCGAGGCTGCAGCGCCCCACAGGGCGCAGCAGCCTCGATCACCGCCCGGGGGCCGGCCACTGCAACCTGTTCCACGACAATCTGGTTGAGGGGTCGCGCCGATCTGGTTGACCGCTCACGAGGGGGTCTGCTGAATCCGGTTGCCATGCGCAGGGCACCGGGCCATGCCTGCTCCCCTCACCGCTCAACAGATTGCGCTCTACATGTCCAAACGACGAGCCGGCAGCCGCCAGGAGGTGGCTGCCGCAGCGGCTGGCATCTCGGTGAGCAGTGCCCACCGGATTGATTCAGGCCGCCTCCAACCCAAAGCCGCCAAGCCCCGTGGCCGGCGGCGTCCCGACCCATTGGCCGAGGTCTGGGAACCGCTGCTGTTGCCACTGTTGGAGCGCCATCCGGCCCTGACACCCACCACGCTGCTGGAGCACCTGCAGGAGCAAAAGCCAGATCAGGACTGGAGTTCGCTTAAACGCACCCTGCAACGGCGGGTGCAGCATTGGAAGGCGCTGCATGGCGCGGCGCCGGAGGTGATGTTCCCGCTGGCGTATCAGCCCGGCGAGATCGGCTTCTGCGATTTCACCAGGGTGAAACGGGTGGCGATCACCCTGCGTGGTGAGCCCTTCCCCCATCTGCTGTTCCACTACCGCCTGGCCTGGAGGGGCACCCCAAGGATTCCCGGCCTCGAGGCCGGGAATCCTTGGGGACCCCGAGTGGCTGGGCTTATGGGCAAATCGTCCACGGCGGCGAGAGTTTTGTGGCCCTCTCGGAGGGGCTGCAGAACGCCCTGGCCGCCTGCGGCGGGGTGCCCAAAGAGCTGCGCACCGATCGCCTCTCAGCCGCCAGCCGCAACCGCGACGGCAGCTACGCCCTCGACATCACCTCCCGCTATCAGGCTCTCTGCGCCCACTACGGCCTTTCCCCCAGCCGCAACAACTGCGGTGTGGCCCATGAGAACGGCATCGTCGAGGCACCGCATGGCCATGTGAAACGGCGGCTGGAGCAGAAGCTGATCCTCCGCGGCAGCTGCGATTTCGAGGAAGCCGCCGAATACGGCGAGCTGCTCGCTGAGGTGTTCAGCGCCCTCAATGCCCCCCGGCAGCGGCGCTACGAGCAGGAACTCGAGCATCTCGGATCCTTGCCGGCCTACCGCTTTGCCGACTACGAGCTGCTCGCGGTGCGGGTGCGCAGGACCAGCACGATCGAGGTGCGGCAGGTGATGTACTCGGTGCCGCCCACATTGATCGGCCGCCAGGTCATGGTGCGGCTGCACCATGACCGGCTGGTGGTGTTCCTGGGCAGCGACTGGGTCTGCCAGCTGCCCCGCGCCTATGGCATCGCGGGCGAGAAGCGGGCCTGGTGCATCGATCTGGAGCACCTGATCGATGGTCTGCGGGCCAAGCCCCGAGCGCTACTTCATTGCCGCTATCAGCGCCACCTGTTTCCTGATCAGCGCTGGTGGGACTTCTGGCAACAGCTGCTGGCCGGCGGTGATCGCGATGGCGCGGCCCGGTTGTTTACGGAGCGAAGCGGAGTGGGCCGGAGGCCGTTGGTGGAGGCCCTCTATGTGGCGGTGCGGGTGGCCTCCTTTGAGCTGGTGCTCCCCTTCCTGGAGCAAGCCCAGCGTCGCCAGGTCCTGTCCCTCTCCGCTCTGCAGCAGCGCTTCCGGGTGCCGCCCCGTTGCCCGAGCCTCCCCGATCCCGTCATCCCTCAACATCTGCTAGCCACCTATGACCACCTCGTCCCCCTTGCCGCGCTCAGCGGCGGTGGAAGCGGCACTGCCGCTGCTCCTGAAACAACTCAAGCTGGCGCGCTTCCGCAGCCATTGGCAGCCGCTGGCCGAACAGGCTGAGGCCCAGGGCTGGAGCCCGGGCCAGTTCCTCTACGCCCTCTGTGAGCAGGAGCTGGAACAGCGTCAGATCGCCCGCCAGCAGCGCCTGCTCCGTGGTGCCCATCTCCCCTGGCAGAAGGGCCTCGATGGTTTTGACCACCAGCACCTCGAGCCCCGCCACTGGCAGGAGCTCCAGGGCCTGGTGCGGCAAACCACCTGGCTGCTGCAGGCAGAAAACCTGCTGCTGTTTGGCCCCAGCGGTGTGGGCAAGACCCACCTGGCCATTGCGATCACCATGGCGATGGCGGCGCAGGACCAGGCTTGCCGCTTCTTCCCCGCCACCACGCTGGTGCAGCTGCTGCAGAAGGCCAAGGCCTCCTACGACTTACCGGCGATGCTCCAGAAGCTCGATCGCTACGCCCTGCTGGTGATCGACGACATCTCCTACGTGCGGCGCAGCGAGCTGGAGACCTCGGTTGCTGTTTGAGCTGATCTGCCACCGCTACGAACGCAAATCCCTGCTGGTCACCAGCAATCAGCCGTTCCGGGAGTGGGACGACATCTTCCCCAGCGGGTCGATGACCGTGGCGGCGGTGGACCGGCTGGTGCACCACTGCCACATCATCGGGATCAAAGGCGAGAGCTACCGCCAGAAGGCAGCTGCTGCAAGGGTTTCCAAGGATCCAGGCGACCCGCCAACGTAATTGACGCGAGCGCCATGGCGGGCACGATCAACAGCAGCTCCGCTCCAGCCAAGGGAGCGATGTCGGCGACACGAAAAATGGCCCACAGGCTGCGTCGCTCTCCCCGCGCAGCCAACTGGATTGGCGCGACGCGACAGGCATGGGCACGATCCTGTTCCAACCTGCATTTCAGGCCGGTTGTAGGGCCAAAACCAAGCCCGCTCACCGGTCAACCAGATTGACGCCGCCCATCAACCTGATTGACATCTGACAGCAACCCCTCGCAGCACAGACCACTCCAGTTCACAACACATCGGCGATCGGACGAAAGACTTGACAAGTCAATCGCCCCGATTCATCGTGGAACAACGAAGCGCATCTGCGCCTCCAGAGTGACAGCCTGTCATTCCACCCTGTTCACACTCAGATCAGGGCATTCGGGCCTCGGGTTTTACACCACGCAAAAGGACGCGGCCGCTTTCGGTCAAGCTCTAATCCATCTTTCCTTTGGGCAGGCTGTTATTGGGCGTCTCTAGTCTGCCAATGGTTCTTGGTGATGTCTTTTGGATTTTCTTGGCATATTCATAGCAGCTTATCGCCTCAGTCATGCGTTTTTAACTCTTTTGTCGGATGTTCTGTCTGGCGTTCTTGCTGCGGCAAAGGCCTCAGTCGATCCGTTGCCGATCTGTCCTGAATTTGAAGTCCTTTGCTCTGGCGCGGTTGACTTCGCTGGCTTAAATCCTCCTTCCCGATCCCTTGGATCAATTCTCAAGCCCTCAGCCCTTGGCTGCGCGAAAGCCATCGGGCCAGCCGGCCCCTCCTCCCGCCGGGTCAATCTGGCGACCCTCCCGCCTACCACCAATCGCTGGTGCCCCGGCCGATTCAACCGTCGAAGGCCGAGGCTAGGGCGCGGGCTCGCTCCAGTTGATCGGCCGTATCCACCGATAGGGAGTCTCCCTCCACCGGAAATGTACCGATGGTGATGCCGGCCTCCAGCAGCCGCAGCTGCTCCAGCTTCTCCAGTTCCTCTAGCGGTGAGAGGGGGAACTGGTCCCAGCGGGCCAGCACATCGGCGCGATAGCCGTACAGGCCCACATGCCCCCAGTAGGGGGCATGGGCGTGCCACTGGTCGGGATGGACATCCCGCACGTGGGGAAGGGCCGACCGGGAGAAATACAACGCCCGCCCGTCGGCGCTTAGCAGTGTCTTGACCACGTTTGGGTTATGCACACTCTCGGCCGCCAGTCGATAGACCGGGGTGAGAACCTCCGGTCGGGGAAGCCGCTGGCCGAATTCGGCCGCCATGGTCTCGATCACCGCCGGGTCGATGAACGGTTGGTCGCCCTGCACATTGATGATCAGCGTGTCCTGGGCAGACCCCCCGGCCAGGGTCACCAACGACTCCACTACCGAGGCGATCCGCTGGCTGCCGGACGTGCATGTCGGGCTGGTGGCCAGGGCCGGGAACCCCCACCGCTCCGCCTCCGCCATCAGCTGATCACTGTCGGTGCAGAGCACCACGGCTGCTAGGCCGGCGGCGCGGCTGCAGCGTTCCAGCACCAACTGCAGCATCGGTCGGCCGCCGATCTCCGCCATCACCTTGCCCGGCAACCGGGATGACTCGAGTCGGGCGGGCACCGCCACAACAGTGACCATTGGGACCCGGGAGCAACTGGACATTGTTCAAGATCCCCAGCTGCGGAGGCTAACGCCTGCGGCTCGGTAGGGCAGCGCTGGGGGCCAATGACAATGGTTCCTCTCTTCTCACCCACCCGGAGAGGCGCCCGTTCAGTGACTTCTTCCGCCTTTTCTCTTCCAGCCCGCTGCTGTCAGCGCTGGCGCTGGTGGCGTCTGCGCAGAGGCCTGGCCCAGGCGCGCCTGCTGGTCCTGGATGTGGATGTGCTGCTCACCGATGGCGGCCTTTGGTATGGCGCTGAGGGGGAGTCATTCAAGCGCTTTGACGTGCGCGATGGGCTGGGGATCCGCCATTGCCGTCGTTGGCGACGACCTCAACGATCTGGCGGTCCGCAGGCAGGTGGGGGTGCTGGTGGCCACCGCCGATGGTGCCCCGCCCCTGCGGCGGCAGACTGACTTTGTGCTGGACCGACCCGGGGGCCATGGGGCGGGGCGCGAGCTGGCGGAGCGGCTGCTCCAGCCCACCCCCTTCTGCCGCGATCGCAACGATTGACGGACCGGTCCGGGGTCGTATCAGTCCCAGAGTTTGTGGGCGTCGTCGCGGGCGCCAAACCATTCCGCCGCCAGGGGACCGCCCATGGTGCGCTGATCGCGGAACCACGGTCCCCCCAGGGTCCAGTGCAGCAGCAGGGGACCGCCGTCCGCCACGGCTTCCGGGGCCTGCTGCACATCCACCAGATGGTTCCAGCGGCTGGAAAGTGCGCCGATCTCATGATCCCCCGCCAGCCAGTGGAAGCGATGCAACTCCAGCCCGGAGGCCTCGTTCACATAATCGGGGGTGAGGGCGGTGCAGCGTTCGCAGTTGAACAGCATCAGCGAGCTCCAGTTCTTTTTGGGGTAGGGGGTCTGGGTCTCTCCCAGGAACTTCACCGTTTCCTTGGGGTGGTGGTCGTGCTGAACGCAGAGAAGGGAGTAGCGGTCATCGCGCTCTTCCCAGAGGGCGGTGATATCACCGCGGCATAGCATGTCGCAGTCCATGAAGATCGCCCAACCGCGGTAGTTCATCAGCCGAGGCACCAGGAAGCGGCTAAAGGAAAAAGCAGTGCTTTGGAGAGGGTCCCTTCTCCGCGTGTACAGACCATCGGCCTCCAGCTGGGGGGTGACCAAAGGAGTGATCGCCAATGGCATCGAGCTGTGCTGATAGAGGCTGTCGATCAGCACGTTTGTGGCGGTACGCTCCCGTGGGTCGTAACCGATGAAGATGGGAATCAGGTGGTCCATGGCAAGGGACTGTCGGGGGGCGGGCCACGCTGGCCGTCATGTCAGCGTTGATGGCCCTGGGCCCCGGTCGGCGCCTTCCGTTCCGATCTGCCGTCACACCCCTGCACTATGAAGCCTCACCCTGATTGCCGGCGTCTGTGTGATCGAGAGTCCCGAGCTGGCGTTCACGGTGGCCGAGCGGGTGCAGGCGATCACGGAGCGGCTGGGCATCACCTATGTATTCAAGGCTGGTTTTGACAAGGCCAACCGCAGCGCCGGGGGGGCGTTCCGGGGCTCGGGGGTGGACAGGGCCTGGACGTGCTGGCTGAGGTGAAGCGGCGTTTTGGTCTGAGGGTGCTCACCGATATCCACGAGAGTCATCAGGCCGCCCCGGTGGCCGAAGTGGTGGATGTGCTCCAGATTCCCGCCTTCCTCTGCCGCCAGACCGACCTGCTGCTGGCCGCCGCCGCCGTGCAGGGAACCGACCGCACCATCAATGTGAAGAAGGACCAGTATCTGCCCCTGGGACATGGCTCAGGTGGTGAAGAAACTGCGGGACGCCGGCGTTGCCAATCTGTGGCTCAGGGAGCGCGGCACAAGCTTTGGCTACAACACCCTGGTGGTTGACTACCACAGCCTGCCCCAGCTGCAGCCGCTCGGTTGTCCGGTGATTTTCGATGCCACCCACTCGGCGCAGCAACCGGGCGGCGGTGGCCGTGGGGGTGGAAGGTCTCTTCATGGAGGTCCCTTCCGACCCGGACCGGGCCCTCAGCGATGGCCCCAACATGGTGCCGCTGCACCGCCTGGAGCCTCTGAGGTCCATGGCCGAAGCAGGTCGCTGGCCTGGCCGGCCCCCACACCACGCGGGTGAAGCGGTACTCCGAACCAGCTCCGCCAAAAGGATCTTAGGCAGCAAGCAATGACAGCGACGAGAGCAGACGAGTGACCTGCGACGGGCGCTGCAACAGCATGGACCGGCGCAGTGGAGCCTGCTGGTGGCGGCAGATTTGATAAACGCCGATCGAATCAGCTGAGATAACTATAATGAAGCAAATGACTTGATCGTGCGAGCCGAGCAATACAAGGAAGAGCATGGATGTTATCCAGCGTGAATTTGTGCGGATGCGATCTGCATGACAGTCGGGAACAAGAAGTTCTGCAAAGACCATGGCATCCGCCTCAGTGGACGCGCACGCAAGAAGGAGACAGCAGGGATCGAAGGTCAGACAGTGGAACAACAGGAGCTGTTCAAATCAGATCTACGAAAGCGTTCAGTGATCGAAGGCAGAATCGGTACAAGCAAAAGAAGGTATGGACTCGATCGGATCATGACAAAGTTGGTTGCAGCTTCGAGATCGGTGATAGGGATGGCCTTCTTTGTGATGACTGCCGAGAAGATCTTGCGCTTGCTGCGCCTTTTATTTGCTTTACTTGCATCTGTGTATATGGCGATGATGTGCTTGCTTGCTTTTGGGCAATGCACAGCAACTTTGGGGGCATTTTAGACAGTTTTATTCATCCACTTCTTTGTCTATTGTCCAAGATGAGGCCTGGCAAGGCATCGCTCTTCGTTTTCTCCGCGAACTGGTCAACGAATTTCAGCAAGCCCTACGTAGAAGAAAAGGGAGACACTGCGCTCCTGCGCTCCTCGCATTTGAGCTGGGTAGTGGACTCATTTTCGGCGAGGTGGGCAGGCTTTCGGCGTGCTCAAAAAGTCCTGGATCCATGCTTTAGTCATCAAGCAGATTTTTTCTGGTATCCGAACATGCTACGCTTAAAGCTTCCTGTCTGGTTTTTGTCTCGAATGGCGATTGGTGTTTGTGAGCCAAAAAATTTCTCTTGATTCGCTATTCCTGGGTTTTCTTTGTAAAAGCCCTCTGCGCAGGGCGCTTTCGCTCGGGGCGATAGGATTTTGTAAGTTTCGACGTATGTCGAGATCTTGCGCCGACTCAGTAAAGTACAGGCTTTCATTCCTAGGCTCTGAGTATCACATCTGGCTGTGTGGTTCCAAGATCCATATTTTGTTTGCAGCGACTCGATCGGCACAGGTCGCAAGAAAGCACATTTTTCTTTCCCCCCACTGCCCATCAACAGGGTTCCCAGGAAATTTAGACTTAAATTATTCGATCTACTCCTACTCTGGCCTGCTTCGCCATATTCTTCTGTCCCTCGTCCGAGGGCAGAGAGTTAGCATATTTGTGCCCCACATTTCCACTGCTATTGCAGACGCAGATGGAGTTAGGCTGTTGTGGCGATTGTATTCCCTGGGTTTGGTGCATTTTTACGATGATGGCATGACGGCAATTTCAAGCCGAACAATACTTTATCGAGATGGTTTTCTTCCGCAGGGAGCACCTGTTGACGCCTGGAATTATCATTGGTGTTCGCCATCTCGTGTTGGCACATTTGCGGATCTGAGCCTCGCGCATCGTGCATTGCTAAGGGCATTCTCTGGTGTTGACTTGCCCGGCATTGATTCTGTGGAGGCATTCGCTCGCGATGGCGAAGCCAGATCACGGTTCTCGAGTGAGTCTGGCGTGACTACGATTGTACTTGCTTCTAAATGGATGGATTATGATGCGTTGAATGCCGAGCTACTTGGCTCGAGGGTCAATCCTTCCGATGTAATATATATACCTCATTACAATGCCATAAAGGATTCGCCGGTTCTCATGGCCACTTGCGCGGTCCGGCGCTGCTATTTTCCGGAGTTATTCTTGTCCAGGCTATTTGAAATTCAGCGCTGTCGCCTCTATTTTGGGGTAACATCAACAGCCATTTACCTTTGTGAACTGCTCCACAGAGGCGAGCTTTCCCCGTTTGAGCCAATTTTCATCAGTAGCCGAAGTTTGGCCATTCAGGAGCGCCGTGGCGGTGAATGGGATGATTACGCTCGAGCCCTCTCTCATTATCAGTGCCTTTGGAAATGAATAACCTTTTTTACTGCCGCTTGATTTCATTTCTGTTTGGTGGAGTAGTTGAGTAATTATCAGGCCAACACTGGGCTGGAGGGGCTTTGGGGCTGAACAGTAAAGAGACGCACAATCTAAAGAGAAGAGGTTTTTCTGAGGCACTCGCTGATTCGACTAATTGGGAATCCTTTCGAGCACTGCTTGAAAAGGGTGTGCGCATTATCGCAAGAGCAATGAAGGGTCCAAGAGGGTTGATGCGCCGATTCTCTTCAAGACGCTAAGTCTTCAAGCAGCTTCTAAGCCTCAGCGATGAAGTGCTTGAATGTCAGCCATCGAGCCCTGATGAGCTGAGGTGTTGGCATTGATCGCCCAGGCGGCACACCTGACGATCAACAACAGTCAGGGGTTATCCATCTTCGGCTGAGTTTGTAACCATTGATAGCCACCGCACGGCACACTGGGGAGTCGTTGCATCCCTCGTCCCTTGGTGGCTTCCCTGCAGAGCCTGCGCGGCATGGTCGATCTCCTGCCGGAGCGCACTCCCCTCTGGCAGCACCTCGAGGCCACGGCACGGGATCACTTCCGCCGCGCCGCCATCGCTGAGATCCGCACCCCTCTGCTGGAGCCCACCGAGCTGTTCGCCCGCGGCATCGGCGAGGCCACCGATGTGGTGGGCAAGGAGATGTACACCTTCCTCGATCGCGGCGAGCGCAGCTGCACCCTGCGGCCTGAGGGCACCGCTTCTGTGGTGCGGGCGGCGATTCAGCACGGCCTGCTGGCCCAGGGGCCCCAGCGGCTCTGGTATAGCGGCCCGATGTTCCGCTACGAGCGCCCCCAGGCAGGACGGCAGCGCCAGTTCCACCAGATCGGCGTCGAGCTGCTCGGCGTGGCCGATGCCACCAGCGACGCCGAGGCGATCGCGATCGCCTGGGACCTGCTGGCCGATCTGGGGGTGGGCGGCTTGGAGCTGGAAATCAACTCCCTCGGCACCCCCGAGGATCGTCAGCGCTATCGGGCCGAACTGGTGAGCTGGCTGCAGGCCCACCATGATCAGCTCGATCCCGATTCCCAAAATCGCATCGGCACCAATCCCCTGCGGGTGCTCGATTCCAAGAATCACGATACTCAGACCCTGCTGTCAGGCGCCCCCACCCTGGCCGATGCCCTGGCCGGCGAGAGCCACGAACGGTTCGCCCGGGTGCGGCAGACCCTGGAGGCGCTTGGCATCCCCTTTGTGCTCAATCCCCGTCTGGTGCGGGGCCTCGATTATTACGGCCACACCGCCTTCGAGATCACCAGCAGCCAGCTCGGCGCCCAGGCCACGGTCTGCGGCGGTGGCCGCTACGACGGACTGGTAGCCCAGCTGGGTGGGCCGGCGACGCCGGCCGTGGGCTGGGCGCTGGGGATGGAGCGGCTGGTGCTGCTGCTCAGCCAGGGCGCGGCCGGCGAACCTGCCGCCCGGGCACCGGATCTCTATGTGATCAGCCGGGGCGAGGTTGCCGAGGAGCAGGCGCTGGTGCTCAGCCGCCTGGCCCGCCAGGCCGGCCTGGCCGCGGAGCGGGATGTCAGCGGCTCGGCTTTTGGCAAGCAGTTCAAGCGGGCCGATCGCAGCGGCGCCCCCTGGGCGGCCGTGATCGGCGACAGCGAGGCGGCCGGCGGCGTGGTGGTGCTCAAGGATTTGCGGGGTGAGCAACCCGAACGGCAGGTGCCTGGGGTGCAGCTGGTGGCACTGGTGAAGGAGAGCCTCGCGATGGGATCCAGGCAGTCCTGAGCGGCCAGGCTGACCCTCGCAGGGGCGCTGCCTTCAACCGGCTTTTTCCAGACCACTGTTCACAACAAGAGCCCCGCGGGTTCAGAAGGCCTGTGAGCTGCTGAAGTGCAGGCCCAGATCAGGCGGAACCTACACCCACATAGGCGCCGTAGAAGAACAGGCCCACCACGAAGATCACGGCCATGCCACCGGCGGTGGCTACCAGCCAGAGGGGGAGCACGCCTTCGGTCCAGCGGCTTTTCCAGGCTACGGCCGGGCGGCCGTCTGGCAGGCGATCCGGGATCCGGCCGTCAGGAAGGGAGGATTTCTTGCCGCTCATTCAGGGAACCTCGTGGTCAGGGAGAAGGGCGAATCGCTTGGATCCTTGGCTGGGTTCGCGGAACCCGCAAAGGGCTCAGTTGAAGAAGTAGCTGGTGAACAGAATGCCGGTCACAAAGATCAGCAGCAGGCCCATGTAGAGGCTGGTGCGATTAAGTTCAACCGGGAGGTTGTTTGGATTCTGGTTGCGTTGCAGGCCCATGGGATCAGCGGCGGACGAATTGCATGGCCGCCAGCGCTCCCAGGAAGAAAACCGTGGGAATGCCGAGGGCGTGAAGGGAGAGCCAGCGCACCGTGAAGATCGGGTAGTTGCGCGGCGTGGTGGGGGCGGTGGATTGGGTCATCGCTTATGGCAGGCGCTGGTCGAGCTGGGTCTTGGCCTGGTAGCGCTGGCTCACCACCGGCGCCTTGCTTTCCTGGGCCTGGAAATAGGCGTCAGGACGGGGCGTGCCAAAGGCGTCATAGGCCAGGCCAGTGGACACGAACAGGAAGCCGGCCAGGAAGATGGCGGGCAGGGTCACGGCATGGATCACCCAATAACGGATGCTCGTGATGATTTCGAAGAACGGACGTTCCCCAGTTGAGCCGGCAGCCATGGCACCAAGCATTCAGCCAAACAATCCTAGGGGTTGAGCCGCGGGGCCCGGGGACGGGGCGGGGGGTTGGTTACAGAGGGAAGCAGTTGCCCCCGCGAGCTCCCGCCGCGGCTCATCCCACCCAGCGCAGCAGGCAGCCCCGTTCGCCGAGCACGAAGCCCTTGCCATCGGGGGTGAAGGCGATGCGGGTGAAATTGCTGGCCTGCTCGCCCCCCACCGGATCCCTCTGCCAGCTCTTGCCGCCATCGGCACTCACCAGCAGGGTGCCGCTGCCACCGCCGGTCCAGAGGGAACCCTGGGAATCCCAGGCCAGGTCGAGGTAGCCGAAGCCGTTGGTGATCGGAACCACGGGCTTGCTCCAGGCCTCGGCATCGGCGGGATCGGAGTTAAAGCGCAGCTGGGCACCGCGGGCCACCATCCAGAGGCCGCCCTCGGGCTGGAACCCCATCGACTGCAGCCGCTGGCTGCTCACCCGTTGGTGTGGCTGCCAGGTGGGCTGGCCTGGATCCCAGGTGGCGTAGAAGTTCCCGAGGCCGCTCACGCTCACATAGCGGCCGTCATCGGCACGGCGCAGGTCGCGCACGGCGCCGGCGGCGTCGCTCACCAGGGCCTGCCAACTGTTTCCGGAATCACTGGTGCGGTACACCGCCCCCACATTGGTGGCCAGTTCGGCCTGCTTCGGCCCGAGGGCCGTCACGAGGTAGGGCTCTCCGGGAAGTTTGGTATCGAGGAAGAGGCGGGTCCAGCTCTGACCCCGGTCGGTGCTGTGCAGCAGCAGCCCGGGCTGGCCCACGATCCAGCCCTCCTCGCCCTGGAAATCGATGCTGATCAGGCGGAAGTTCTCCTCGGCGGGCAGGTCGAGGGCCCGTTCCTCCCAGGTGGCGCCGCCATCCTCCGTTTCCATGATCAAGCGGTTGCTGCCCACTAGAAAGCCGTGCTTGGCATCGCTGAAGGCCAGATCCAGGGGATTGGAGCGGGTGGCCAGGGCCACGGGCTGCCAGGGGCTGCTGGCGGCCAGGGGGAGACCGGTGGTCACGCAGCCGGAGACGCCCAGGCCTATGGCCACCAGGAGCACCAGGCTGACCAGGGGGGTGAGGAGTCGGCGCAGGAATGGGCGGGTCACAGGATCAGCGCAGGGAATAGAGGGAAAGGAAGAAGGCGATCGCCAGGGCGAAGGCGCCGAAGATCAGCACATTCTTCTGGCCGGGGGTGAGGCGGTTCACGCCGAGGCCGAAGTTGAGGTTCTCCTCGAAGCCGCTCGGCTTGTTGCGGGGGCCGATGTCCTTGAAGGCTCCCACCCGGCTTCGGCAGACCGGGCAGCGGAAGCTGCCCGGATCCAGATCTAGGAACGGGGTGCCGGCCTCGATGGCGAGTTTCCTCACCCCTTCGTCCGGGTCGTACACGAAGCCGCAGCTGCGGCATTCGAAGCGGTGGGTCGCGGGATCGCTGGCCGGTGCTGTGGCCGCTTCGGATGAGGGGGCGGCTTCGGCAGCGGGGACACCAGGCTCGGTGCCAGCGGGGCCGGAGGCGCCGTCAGGCTCGGTGGGGGCCTCACCGGGCGTCCGAGCTTCGGTCGGGTCCAAAACCTCCGCCTGCCCCACGGTGGATAGTCCAGAGGTCTCGGCCTGCGGCTCGAGCGGCCGGGAGGCTTCGGGTGGGCTCCCTGCCGGGGTTTCGCTGCTCATCCGGTGGCTGCCGTGGTGAACCGATTCTATCGAGGCTCCCCGGCCCCCGCTCTGGCCTTCAGCCCGTCGCTGTGCAGCCTTGCCGCCGGATCGATCACCGCGGTTCGCCTCGATGGCTGCCCAGCAGGTCTTCCCGCGATCGTCCGGTCCACCCGGTTGTTCTTGGTCCCGCCCCGCTTCCCCGTTCGCCGGTGTTGTGGTGGCGACCCCTTCGCCAGGCTCCGGTCGAAGGTGCCAGACTGCCCCCCACGCTCGTTCTGCCCGCATGTTCGTGCTCCCCGGCTACGACGCCTTTCTTGGCTTCCTGCTGATCTCAGCGGCCGTGCCGGTACTGGCGCTGGTCACCAACAAGCTGCTCTCCCCCAGCAGCCGCGATGGCGAGCGGGAGCTCACCTATGAATCCGGCATGGAGCCGATCGGGGGAGCCTGGATTCAGTTCAATATCCGTTATTACATGTTCGCCCTGGTCTTCGTGATCTTCGACGTGGAGACCGTGTTCCTCTATCCCTGGGCCGTGGCCTTCCACCGCCTCGGCCTGTTGGCCTTCATCGAGGCCCTGATCTTCATCTCCATCCTGGTTGTTGCCCTGGCCTATGCCTGGCGCAAGGGCGCCCTCGAGTGGAACTGACCCGCCCCGAGCCATGACCCTCACTCCCTCCTCCGACACCGCTCCCACCCCGGGCACCACCCCCGAAACGCTTTCGGTGGCTGGTCTGCGCGATCTTCGCGCCGCCAGTTGCGCTCCGGTGGGCGCCCCTACGGTCACCTCGGATCTTTCCGAGAATGTGATCCTCACCAGTCTCGACGACCTCCACAACTGGGCCCGCCTCAGCAGCCTCTGGCCGTTGCTGTATGGCACCGCCTGCTGTTTTATCGAATTCGCCGCCCTGATCGGTTCCCGCTTCGACTTCGACCGCTTCGGCCTGGTGCCCCGCTCCAGCCCTCGCCAGGCCGACCTCCTGATCGTGGCCGGCACCGTGACCATGAAAATGGGCCCTGCCTTGGTGCGGCTCTACGAGCAGATGCCCGAGCCCAAGTACGTGATTGCGATGGGGGCCTGCACGATCACCGGCGGCATGTTTTCTGCCGATTCCACCACCGCCGTGCGGGGGGTGGACAAGTTGATCCCGGTGGATCTCTACCTCCCCGGCTGCCCGCCCCGCCCCGAGGCGATCTTCGATGCCGTGATTAAGCTCCGCAAGAAGGTGGGCAACGAGGCCTTGGCCGAGCGCGGCAAGCTGCTGCCAACCCACCGCTACACCACGATTCCCCACCAGCTCAAGGCGGTGGCCCCGATCGTGGATGGCCGCTACCTACGGGCCGAAACTCACCAGGCGGCTCTGACCGCGGCGGCGGGCCTGCCCCTCGGCACTGCCCAGATAACCGATACCGAGAAGCTGCAAACCGTTGCCGGATCGCCCGCCGAGGGAGGCAAGAGCTGATCGATGTGAGCAAGGGGGCAGGTGACTGAACGCGGCGGCCGCGCTCCGCCGTCCATCCGCCTCCAGCTCGAACCTCAGCTGCCAACCGATTCCGCTCTGCCACCTGTCCCGCATCCGGCCTGAGCCCATCAACCTCCGTTTCCAGTCCACCCATACCTGCCCTCACTCCTTCCTCCACCGCCTCTCACGCCCCCTGAGCCATGCCCAAAGAAACCGCTGCCGTCACCCCCACAGCTCCGGGACCGGGCCCTGTGAGCACCTGGCTGAGCCAGCAGGGATTTGAGCATGCGGTTCTGCCCACCGATCACCTGGGGGTGGAGGTGCTCGGCATCGAGCCGGCATTTCTGCCGCTGATCGCTACGGCCTTGAAGGCCAGCGGGTTTGATTACCTCCAGTGCCAGGGCGGCTACGACGAGGGGCCGGGAGGCAATTTGGTTAGCTTTTATCACTTAATCAAGTTGGCGAGCCTTGCCGATCGCATCGCTCCCGCCAGCGCCAAGGCCGGCACCAACCAGCCGATCCCCGCCGATCTGCGGCCCGAGGAGGTGCGCCTCAAAGTGTTCCTGCCACGCGATGGCGCCCTCACCATCCCCAGCCTCTACGGCCTGTTCCGCGGAGCCGACTGGCAGGAGCGCGAAACCTTCGACATGTTCGGCATCAGCTACGAAGGCCACCCCCATCCCAAGCGGCTGCTGATGCCCGAAGACTGGAAGGGGTGGCCGCTGCGCAAGGATTATGTGCAGCCTGATTTTTATGAGATGCAGGATGCGTATTAGGGATCAGCAGCTGCTGCGATTGCCTGAAGCTAAGGGCTATTGATCCGACTAAGGCTCCGTTCAACCCCAAGATTTGAGTTGCTCTTTCACCAGGCCCTTGAGCTTGGCCAGACGGGTTGAGAGGCGCTGGCGCAGCCGCAGGGATTCCCAGGGCCGGCGGCGCCTGTAGCCGGCTCTCAGCAGTGGAGAGAGCTTGGAGAACCGCAACCCATGCAGGCCTGCGATCGGAAAGGTGGGTTTGGAGGTGGCCTGCAGCTGCCGCACTAGGGCCAGCCATTGCCCATGGCAGTGATCACTGCTGAAGCTCTCTTCCACCAGCTGGCGCGAAGCGGCTGAGCAGCGATGCCAAAGGGCTGGATCCTCTGCAAGGGCCAAAAGGGCTTCGGCGGCCTGATCGGGATCCTCGTCCACCAACAGTCCGGTGTCTCCTTGACGCACCACTTCGGGAATGCCGCTGGGAATCGATCGCACCAACGGCACCACGCCAGCGGCCATCGCTTCGAGCAGCGCCACCGGCAGGCCCTCAAAATCCGACATCAGCAAAATCGCCTGGCTCTGCAGCAGGATCTCCTGCACCCCTGCAAAGGGCAGGCGGCCGCTGAAGCTGATGCGATCGCCAAGGCCGGCGTCGCGCACCTGATGCTCACAGGCTGGTCGGCTGTAGCCATCGCCGATCAAGGTGGCGGTGATCGCTTCTGATCGTTGGCAGGCCCGGATCAGCGACTCCACCACCAGGCTGGCCCGTTTCTGGTGTTCCCAGAGCCGGCCGCTGTAGACCACACGAAAGGGTTGGGCGCTGTAGTGCGTTGTTGTGGCTGGGATCGAAACGCCACAGGGAATCACCACAGCTTGAGATTCACCGCCCTTTTTGGATAGTTCGGCTTGTATATGCTTGGAAATGCAAATGGTTTGGCCTCCATTCTTCTGGGGCGACAGGCTTTCTGCAATGGCCCAGTAATCAGGGTCGTCGCTGTGCAGGGTGAAGCCCCAGGGGAGGCCGCAGCGGCCGGCGATCGCCGCCGCCACAAAGTGAGGAGCTTTGCATTGGGGCAGGAACACATCCGGCTGCCAAGCATTGAGGAAGGCCAGGGTTGCGTTCACATCCTGGCGAAGGCTGCCAGTGGGTGGAGATTTGAAGATCTCAATTCCGCCTTGCCGCAGGGCCAGCTCTAAGGGGCTGGTGTCGCCAGGCTCGCAGAGATCCAGCAGAACAATGGCCACGCTGCAGCCCTCGCCTTGGAGATAGAGGGCCAGTTGGATCAGCCAGGAGGTCACCCCGCTGATGTCGTCAGTCGAGCTGTAGTGGGCGAAGGCGATGCGCATGGGTGGGCGTGGCTTAGGGCAGAGCCGATTTGATCAATGCCTTGAATCGGGCTTCAGATATTTTCACCCAGTTTTGGAGGCGGTATAACCATCGGGAGGCCAACGGAAAGTAATGCTTTCTCAGTTGGCTTGAGAGCACAAGACGGCCTGGCATCAAGGCTGACAACTTACCATGTAGACCTTCGGCTCTGAGGCGTTGCAGGTGGCTTGGCTTGCAGCGATAGAGGTATTCAAGATAGATCCAATCCCATCCTGAATTGAATAGCCTTGTATTATGCCCAGTCTGCTGCTTGAAAATTGGATGCCTGGCAATAAAATTTATAGCCTTACAGTATTCATAAATGTGTTGTGCTTCTTTCTTGGCTGAGGTCGAGCTCGAGCGTGTTGTGCCGGCATGGGTGCGAAACGCGGATAACTCCTGCGGTATAAAGAAGATGCTTCCACTGCTATTGGTTAAATAATGGATCCAGAAGAGCCAGTCGCCAGTGAACAGAAGCCCCTCCAGAAGCGGCGCTATCGAAGAGCAGTGTAGAGCAGGTTGAAGACGAAATAGAACGGCGCTGGCGTTGGGAATCACATTGGCATTGATGAGGTAGCGCTGAGAAAATCGGACATTTTCCATTTGGAACGCTAATTTCCACTGCTCAGAATCAATGCAATCAGGCCAATAGCTTGAGTGTTCGTTGATTTCTTTGCTTTGCTCATCGATGGCCTGTGATCTGCAATAGGCAAGTGAAGCACCCTGACTCATTAATTTGATCATATTGGCTAAAAAATCAGGAGAGCAGGAATCGTCTGATTCAGCAATCCATACATAATGTCCGCGGGCTTGTTGGATCCCTTTCAACCATTGACTGCAGGGCGAGCCAGAGTTTTGCTCGTTGATAATGAGCTGATGGGGAAAATCGGCCAACTCGGTGCGGATGACGCTGATGGATTCATCGCTTGAGGCATCGTCCAAGATGATTAGTTCGTAATCCTTGAATGTTTGGCAGCGAATCGAAGATAGGCGTTCGGGTAGAAAACGTGCATGGTTGTAATTTGGAACAATGACGCTCACCAATGGTGACGCAGTCGTGCTGCTCATTGTTGTGAAAGGACGCTATCGCCATTAATGATCTGCTGAACTCGATGGCGTGCTAACCAGAGCTCTTCCAGGCGCCGGCGAAAGTGCGCGCCAGCCTCCGCTGCCGAAAAGCGTTGTCGATAGGAGTCCACCGTGGCTTGGTCAGTGGTAGAGGAGAGCCTGCGCTTCATTGCCACCTGTCGCATCACGGCTACAGCCGCATCAAGATCAGGTTCCGCCCAAACCATTCCCTGATAATAAGGATATTCGTCAGGTTGGACCGGGATTAGGTGATAGGGGATCGGATGGGCGAGAGGGCCGGAGCAGAAATCGGTATTACCGCCGTAGTCGGTGGCGATCACATCAAGACCTAACTGCAGAGCCTCCGCTAATCCTATGCCTAACCCTTCGCTGCGATGCAGCGATACGTAGACATCACAGCACGCGAGCAGCGCAAGAATTGAAGGCCGATCAAGATCAGCTTCGATGATCGTGATGCGTTGATCTGAAGCTGCAGCGGCCTTAAGCAATTCCCAGAGCGGTTCTGGCCGACGAGGAGGAAAGGTTTTGATCACCAAGCCTACGTTGAACTCGGTAGTGGCGAAGGCTTGCTGAAAAGCTTTCAGCACAGCCTTTGGATTTTTGCGAGCGATCATTGAGTTAAGGTCAAATACGAAGTTGAAAAGTATGCTTTCCTGGCTGAGCCCGTATATTGCCCTCGTTTTCTGGCGATCGCCGACTTGGTCGCTAAACTGAGAAGTGATTCCTAGATCCATCACTGGAGGCATGCGAATAATCGGTGTTGATCCGCTGGTCTCTATTCCTTGCTCCTGCCTAATGGTACGGGCACCTTGGAGGGCCTGCTCAATGATGCGGGTACAAGGCCAGTATTCATGGGCAAGATCTAGGGAGTTAGTGAGCTGATCGGGCCATTTTTCCATTTCCCAGAACCAGATTGCAATGGTATAGGCACGTGTACTAGGAATAAAGCCATGATAAATTGCTTGGTTTAAGTGGTTGACGGCCGTCATGCAAAAAAGATTAAAAGCATAGGGAGGCTCAACATTGTTGGCTATGACTTTGGCTTCAAGAGAGCGATCTTGATCAGAGGCACCGTTGCCTATGGGGATGTTGATGACGCAATAGGGGATAGCGGCGGCATCTAGTGCCTTGGCGATCATGCGGAGATATTCACCAAGGCCAAAGATGTTGAAAGCATGACCAATCAAGTTGACACCAAACTCTTGATCGCAAAAACGAGATTGGGGATCGCTTGAGATAGATGCGGCTTCTAGAATTTCGTCTGCCCGGGGCAAGTGAGGTGGAGCATTGCTAAGCCACCAGTTCAGATAGTTGCTACGTCGATAGGGCAGGGGGTATTTGATTTGCAGTGTTGGTGTTTCCAGCCAGTAGAGAGCTGCAAATAGGGGCAGGAGCAACTCTTGCTTGGAGTAGATACTGGATTGAACAAGTGTTGCGTCCTCTGGGAGGATCGGGAAAGATGCGATTGCATAGGCCAGCTTGTTTGTGCCAATTGATTCTGGGCTGTAGTTGGCATCTGTGCCGCTGGTGGCTAGCTGATAAAGGCGCACTCCCTTGGATTGGAGAACTTTTACTTGCAGCTTGTGGATCAGGAAAAGGTGATCGCTGTTGATCAATGAACTAACAGCAACAACTAGGCTGCTTTTGCTTGGCCATTTGAATGGACGTATTTTATTTGCAAGAAACTTCAATGGCTTCATTAATGCGGCCTAAACAGAACTAGATTCCGGCGTACGACTGTTTGCTGAATTAACCTGCTGCTTCCATAGCCCGGCGTAGATGTCTTTCTTCTCTAATAATTCTTGGTGATTGCCCTGCTCCACAATCTGGCCCTTATCCAAAACGCAGATTAGATCGGCCTTCACGATCGTGCTGAGGCGGTGGGCAATCACCAGCACGGTGTGCTGCCGTTCGAATTGATCGATCGCTTGCTGCACCAATCTTTCGCTCTGGGTGTCGAGGGCGCTGGTCGCTTCATCCAGGATCAGCAACTCTGGATCGCGGAGGATGGCACGGGCCAAGGAAAGGCGTTGGCGCTGGCCGCCGCTGAGGCGGTAGCCCCGTTCGCCGATCACGGTATCGAAGCCATCAGGGAGATCGAAGATGAAGCCGGCGGCTTGGGCCTTCTCCGCAGCGGCGAGGATCTGTGCCCTGGTGGCGTTATCAGAACCGAAGCTGATGTTGTCAGCGATGCTGGCGTTGAACAGGAAGGTGTCCTGGCTCACCACGCCGAGGCACTGCTGCCAGGAGATCAGATCGATCTGCTCCATTGGGGTGTTGTCAATCAGAACCTGGCCCTGGGTCGTGCTGTAGAGGCCGCAGAGCAGATCAGCGATCGAGCTTTTGCCCGCCCCACTGCTGCCGACCAGTGCCACCGTGCTGCCGCGGGGCAGATCCAGATCGATGCCCCTGAGGGCGGGGGGGAGCTCGGGTCCGTACTGAAGGGTCACGTTGCGGAGCGAAATCCGTTGACGCAACTCCTGGAAGCGAATGCCGCCGCGGCTGCGAAACTCCTTATCGGAGGGTTCAAGCAGTTTGTTCAGAAGATCGAGGGGTGCCGCATTGGCATTCAGTGTGCCGAGGGCATTGGAGATGTTGCCGAAGGTTCCATTCAGGCGCTGCAGAGCCAGTACGAAGGTCACCAGGCTGGGCAGCACCCCGGAATTGCGATTACCGAACAGCAGTAGGCTGAGGCCTGCAATGCCCGCGATCATCAAAATCGGCAGAAAGGTGGTAACTGGCCCCGTGATCGAACCGACCCGGCTGGAGGCGCGTGCATTGGCTTCAAGCGCGATCGAGCGGCTGCGCACATCCCGATCGGCTCTGTCCAGCTGACCGCTGGTATGGAGCAGGCGCAGGCCCTGGATGTTTTCGGTGATGCGGCTGGAGAGTTCCCGGCTGAGCTCGGTGCCAAGGAAGGAATAGTTACGTAGGAGGGGCAGGATCTGTTGCTGCACAAGAGCAAGAATTCCCCCCATCATGATCGCCGCAACCAGCAGCCAGGGGGAGAGGGTCAGCAGCACCACGAGATAGGTCACACCCATCAGCACCGTGAGCACCAGACCACTGATCACGTTGATCTCGGTCATCACTGCTCCAGGGCCGCTGCCGCCCACATAAAGCAGATCGCCCACCCGATAGCGGCTGGAGCAGGGGAAGCTGAGGCTGAGGATGAGCGAGTGAATCATCGCCTGGAGCCGCGAGGAGGTGCGGGCGCTGTAGTACCCCATCGCCAGCGAGCCCAGGTACATGCCCACGCTCTGCAGCAGTTTGAGCAGCACCGCCATCCCCAGCAGCAGCAGGAAAAGCTCGTTCCGGGGAAGGGCGTTCAGCGCGGCCGTGAGTTGGGGCAGCGAACCCAGAACCCCCTTGCTGCTCCAGTCGATCGTCTGGCCTGCCGGCTTGGAGAGCAGATCCACGGCCAGGAAAACCACCCCAAGGGTGCCGCCTTCTGCAGCAGCCTGAAGCAGGTTGCAGACCATGCTAAAGGTCAGGACCTTCCACTCCTGGCGGGCGGTCTGGCGGATCAGCCGCGATGCGGGCCGCGGATCGCGGAGGGGCGCCAGGCCTTGGCGAACAAGCCGGCGTAACAGTCGGATCGGATGGGCCAAGCAGTGACTATGCAGGGGCTGGGATCTTGTTCACCCCGTCCCTTTATACAACGGGTTTCTGGCACCCCCTCAACCGCCGCTGCTTGATCAGGGGCCGTACTATGCCCGCCGTTGGGCCGGGAAGTGGCCTTAAACTCGCCGGCATCGGGGTGGGCTGAAATTTTCGCTCCCTGAAATGCTCCTCTAGCAGGCCTTTTTTATGAAAGCCGTTATCCTGGCCGGCGGCCTCGGTACTCGTATCAGTGAGGAAACCCACCTCAAGCCCAAGCCGATGGTCGAAATTGGTGGCCGCCCAATTTTGTGGCACATCTTGAAGATCTATAGCAGCTTCGGTATCAACGAGTTTGTGATCTGCTGTGGCTACAAGGGTTACGTGATCAAGGAATATTTCGCCAATTATTTCCTGCACATGAGTGATGTGACCTTCCATATGCGCACCAATTCGATGGAGGTGCATCAAAAAAATGCCGAGCCCTGGGAGGTCACCTTGGTGGATACCGGGGAAACCACCCTTACGGGCGGGCGCTTGAAGCGGGTCCAGCGCTATGTGGGCGATGAAAGCTTCTGCTTCACCTACGGCGATGGGGTTTCCGATGTGGACATCAGCGCCGCCATCGCCACCCACCGTGCCTCTGGAAAACTAGCCACCCTCACGGCGGTGCAACCACCGGGCCGCTTCGGCTCGTTGCATCTGGTTGAGGGGGATGGCGTGGTTGGTTTTCAGGAAAAACCCCAGGGCGATGGCGGCTGGATCAATGGGGGTTTCTTTGTGCTCGAGCCTGGTGTTTTCGACACCATCCACTCCGATGACACCAGCTGGGAGGGCGAGCCGCTCCAGCGCCTGGCAGCCGAGGGGCAACTTCAGGCCTACCTCCACCACGGCTTCTGGCAGCCAATGGACACCCTGCGCGACAAAGCCCACCTCGAAGAGCTCTGGGAGAGCGGCAAAGCTCCCTGGAAACGCTGGTGAGCCCCGATCCTTCCTTTTGGCGCGGCCGGCGCGTACTGCTCACGGGCCACACCGGCTTCAAGGGCAGCTGGCTGGCCCTGTGGCTGCTGGAGCTCGGTGCGAAGGTCACCGGCTTCGCCCTGGCGCCCGAAACCAATCCCAGCCTGTTTGCCCAGCTGGAGCTGGAGCGGCGCCTGCAACATCGCCTTGGCGACATCCGCGATGCCGCCCTGCTAACTGAGCTGGTGGCCCAAACGCGCCCGGAGTTGGTGCTGCACCTGGCCGCCCAGCCCCTGGTGCGGCGAAGCTACGCCGAGCCCACGGCCACCTGGGCCACCAATGTGATGGGCACGATCCACCTGCTGGAAGCCCTGCGCCGCCTCGATCAGCCCTGCACGGCGGTGTTGATCACCACCGACAAGGTGTATCGCAACAACGAGTGGCTCTACGGCTACCGCGAAAACGACCCCCTCGGCGGCCACGACCCCTACAGCAGCAGCAAGGCGGCGGCCGAACTGGCGATCGCAAGCTGGCGCGCCAGCTTTTGCGGCTCGTTGCCCCACCAGAGCCCCCAGCTGCGCATCGCCAGCGCTCGCGCTGGCAACGTGATCGGGGGTGGTGACTGGGCGGCAGACCGTATCGTGCCAGATGCGATGCGGGCCCTGGGGCGGGGCGAGCCGATCGGCGTGCGCAATCCGGCGGCCACCCGCCCCTGGCAGCACGTGCTGGAACCCCTGGGCGGCTACCTGCTGCTGGCGGAGCGCCTCAGCGCCGATCCCTCCCTGGCCGAGGGCTTTAACTTCGGCCCCCAGCTGGAGGCCAACCGCAGCGTGCGTGAGCTGGTGGCGGAGGCCCTGCGCCATTGGCCCGGAAGCTGGCAGGATCAGAGCGATCCGCAGGCCCCCCACGAGGCCAGCCTCCTCAATCTGGTGATCGACAAGGCCCACAACCAGCTGGGCTGGAGCCCCCGCTGGGATTTCGCCACCACCGTGGGGCGCACGGTGGGCTGGTACCGGCAGGTGCAGAAGGGGCAGGCGTCAGCCCTTGAATTGTGCCAGGCTGATTTGGCCCGCTACAAGGAGGATCGGACTCCATGAGTGTCACCCTGAAACGCGTGGGAAAAGCGGTGGTGGCGCTGCAAGGTGCGAGCTCCCTGCTTGAGGTGCAAGAGGTCGTCCTGTTCACCGCCTCAGATCTGACGAATCTGGATCGCTGGCGCCATGAGGAGGTGGATCTGCAGAAGCCCTCCTTTAGGCGCGCGGCGCCGAGAACGAAGACGCCGAGAATCTATTTGATCCTGGCTGGTGAGCCGATCGACCTGGACTGGCTCCATGCCGAATGCTAGTTATCTTAGCCGCTAGCTGACTTCAGGGGAGCTGGCAAACTGGTCTTGGATTCCACGGTCTAAAAGGGCGCCATAGTGAGTTCGTTCCCCTCAAGCTGCCTCGAAGGGGCAACACCTCGCTTCTGCTCTGCAACCCTCACTGGGACTTCCGCACTGTCTTGGATCGCACGCTCAGCTGGAACAGCCCCCTTCCGCCGAGCCAGATAACTGGCCTTTAATGCCAAAGGAATGATCTGGCTGCCTACCTCACCCCCCACCCGCGTGTCCTCGCTTCCCGATCTCAAGGCCCAGATCCTCAGCCTCACGCGCGATTACGCACGCCAGGCCCACGCATCGCATCGCCCCGCTGCTGACCCCGAACGGAGCCCCTGGAAGGAGGGCAGCTCGATCCCCTACGCCGGTCGGGTGTTCACCGAAGACGAGGTCGAAGCAGCCGTGTCGAGCACGCTCGATTTCTGGCTCACCCTCGGCTCCGAAGGCGCCGCCATGGAGTCCGAGCTCGCTGCTTTCCTGGGAGTGCGCCACAGCCTCCTGGTGAATTCCGGCTCCAGTGCCAACCTCGTGGCGATTTCGGCGCTTACCTCACCAAAGCTGCCTGAAGCGAGGCGGCTCCGGCCCGGTGATGAGGTGATCACGGTGGCGGCAGGGTTCCCCACCACCGTGGCGCCGATCGTGCAGGTGGGCGCGGTGCCGATGTTCATTGATGCCGACCCGATCACCGGCAACGCCCGCTGCGACCAACTGGAGGAGGCCTACAGCCCAGGCAAAACCAAGGCCGTGATGATGGCCCATGCCCTGGGCAATCCGTTTGATCTGGCCGTCACCCTTGCCTTCTGCCGCAAGTACGAGCTGTGGCTGGTGGAAGACAACTGCGACGCCCTGGGCTGCAGCTACTCGATGCCGCGCCCGTTGGCCGAGAGCCTGGGCTTCAGCGAAAACAGCCCCGGCTTGGATGAGGGCCCCGATCGGGTGATCCGCTGGACAGGCACCTGGGGTGACATCAGCACCCAGAGCTTCTATCCGCCCCATCACCTCACCATGGGAGAAGGAGGCTCGGTGAATATCGTGCGCGACCAGAAGCTCAAGGTGATCGCCGAAAGCTTCCGCGATTGGGGCCGCGATTGTTGGTGCCCTTCCGGTATCGATAACACCTGCAACAAGAGATTCGGCTGGCAGCTCGGTGAACTGCCCTCCGGCTACGACCACAAGTACACCTACAGCCACTTGGGCTTTAACCTCAAACCGCTCGATCCCCAGGCCGCGATCGGTCGGGTGCAGTTGCGGCGGCTGCCGGAGTTTATTGAGGCCCGCAAGCGGAATTGGGAGATGTTGCGGCGTGGCTTGGCCGGCCAGGAGGACGTCCTGGAGTTCTCCCTTCCCACCCATGCCACGGGTTGGCATCCAGATACCGGCTTTTGCTGGGATGACACCGGTTGCCAGGTGGACTGCTCCTGGTTTGGCTTCAAGATCGCTGTGCGCCCAGATGCACCCTTCAGCCGCACTGAGTTAGCCCAAGAACTTGATCGGCATCAAATCGGCAACCGTATGCTCTTCGGTGGCAACCTGTTGCGCCAGCCTGCCTTCGTGCAGCTCCGCCACGATCGGCCGGAAGCGCTGCGGGTGGTTGGAGAGATGCTTGGGTCTGATGAGATCATGAACAGCGCGCTGTTCCTGGGCACCTTCCCTGGCTTAACCCAGGAAATGCTGAAGCAAGAAATCAAGGTGATTACCGATTTCTTGGTTGCTCTAAAGGAATCATCCACTGTTGCAAGCTCAAGGGGATCCGGCATTCATTGATATGAACTCAGCCCGATGACTTCCGCTATCTCAGAAAGCTCAATCACTCCATTTAATCCTGCCCGGATGCGCCGCATCGTGTTGGAGATGGCCTATGCGGGCTCCACCGTCCACATCGCGTGCGCCTTCTCGATTATCGAATTGCTAACCGTCCTGTACCGCCATCACCTTCGCTATCCCGGCAATGATCCGCGGGCGGATGGACGTGACTATCTGGTGTTGAGCAAGGGCCATGGCGTGATGGCCCAGTACGCCTGCATGCATGAACTGGGCTGGCTAGATGATTCACACATTCAGAGTTACTTTAAAGACGGCTCTGATCTCAAGGGCTTGTCTGATTCTCGCGTTCCCGGGCTTGAGGTTACCTCTGGATCCCTGGGTCATGGATTTTCAGTGGGTGTTGGCATCGCCTTTGGGCTGAAGCGAAAGGGAACGGACCAAAAGGTGTACGCCATTGTTGGTGATGGTGAGCTGAACGAAGGTCCAATCTGGGAGGGTGCCTTGGTGGCGTCCCATCACAGGCTGGACAACCTGATGCTGATTGTTGATAAGAATGGCTTTCAGGCGATGGGCACGACCGACGATGTGTTGGCTTTGGGTAATCTGCAAGCAAAGTTCTCCAGCTTTGACTTTGAGACCCTTGAAGTCGATGGTCATGATGAGATTGCGATTGACGCAGCAATCCGTCAACTCTGGGTGACGGGCCCTAACAAACCCAAGGCCCTAATCGCAAGAACAGTCAAAGGGAAGGGGGTTTCATTTATGGAATCCATCAACCTCTGGCATTACACGCGGCTGAACCCACAGAGCTTCGCTGAGGCATTGGGCGAGCTTGGATTTACTGGAGCATCGAAATGAGAGAAGATTTTTCCAATGCGCTTGTGCGCCTTGCACTTACCGATTCCAAGGTTCTTTTGCTGACAGGCGATCATGGCTATTCACTGTTTGATGAATTCCGCAAGATCTGTCCTGATCAGTACATCAATGCCGGCATCGCTGAGCAGAACATGGTCGGCATGGCGGCCGGCCTAGCGCGAGTCGGCTTCCGCCCATTTGTTTATGGCTTGGCCGCCTTCATACCGATCCGCACCATCGAGCAAATCAAGCTCGACATCGCCCATGACGCTCTTCCCGTCGTTCTTCTGGGGGACGGGGCCGGTTTTGTCTATAGCCACCTTGGCACCAGCCATCAGTCGACCGAGGACATCGCCTGCACGAGGGCAATCCCTCAGTTGCAAGTGTTATCTCCTGCCGATCGCTTTGAGATGACCGCTGCCATGGACTACGCCTATGCAACGAATGGCCCCGTCTACCTCCGCATGGGCAAGGCGGATCTTGGCGATGTTCACACCGGCCCGACCAGCTCTTTACAACCAGGCCGCCTGTTGAAGATTCGCGATGGGCGGTCCGATCGGCCTGGGCTGATCGCCACAGGATCGATGCTACGGGTCGCCCTGGATATAACCACGAGCTTTGATCTCATGCTTTGGAGCGCGCCATTTTTGAAGCCCCTTGATGTGGATGATGTTTGTGCTGCAGCCCAGGCAACCAATGGGCTAGTCACGCTTGAGGAGCATTCGGTACTCGGCGGTCTTGGCGCTGCGGTCACAGAGATCACCAGCGAGCATCAGCCCACCAGAGTGCTTCGTATCGGCGTGCCTGATCGCTTTTCAGAACATTGCGGTAGCCATGCATATCTGCTGCGCGAGCACGGACTTGACATCGACAGTGTTCGCGAACGCATCGGAGCATACTGCAAATTGCTCTCTTCAAACTCTATCGCCTTGGCGTAGAAATTAATGCAGGAACGACCAACTCGTTTTATGCCACTGGATATTCCTGAAGCGGACCTCCAACGCTGTCATGATGTTCTCGGCATATCCTCATGGCGGGCGCTCACAGGGCAAGGTATCTTCATTGCTGGTGGCACCGGTTTCATCGGCAAATGGCTGTTGGCAACTCTGCTCGATGCCAACGAGAAGCTCAATTTGGATTGCCGAATCACGGTTTTGAGCAGAGATCCTGGCGCTTTCCATCGTGCTTGGCCTGCAGAGGCCGGAAGGGTCAACTGGATCTCAGGAGATGTCCGTGATTTTCCGATCACTAACGAGCACTTTGATGTGATCGTTCACTCTGCTACAGATGTCGCTGCGCAGATGTCAGCCCATGATGTGTTCTCAACCTGTCTCGACGGCACCCGACGAGTGCTCGAGCTAGCATCGCGATGCGGCGCCAGTCGGCTGCTGCTAGTGAGTTCGGGAGCGGTCTACGGCCCATTGCCCACTGGTATGACCCATGTGCCGGAAACCCATTTGGGTGGCCCGGACCCGCTGCTTGCCAGCTCTGCTTACGCAGAAGGGAAGCGAGTTTCGGAATGGCTTTGCGCCCAGGCTTCAGCAAATGGTTTAGAGGTCAAAATTGCTCGCGTCTTTGCGTTGGTGGGTCCCCATCTGCCGTTAGACAAGCAGTTTGCCATTGGAAATTTCCTCCAAGCTGCCATGGCTGGCGAGCAGATTGTCATCCAAGGCGACGGTACTCCATACCGCAGTTATCTTTACGCTGCGGACATGGCCGCATGGTTGTGGGCCGTGCTGATCAGGGGGCATTCTGGCCGCGCCTACAACGTGGGATCGGAAGAAAGCCTCTCAATCCGTTCGCTTGCTGAGCGTATTTGTGGCCTTCTTGATTGTGCACACGGCGCTGCGGCTCTCCAGGAAGTTCAGCTTGGTTTGTCAGCAGTGCATTTTGTCCCGGACACCGAGCGAGCCCGCCATGAACTGAATCTGCCGGCGGCAATGGTGTTGGATGAAGCAATTACACGTTCAGTTCGCTGGCATTGTTGCCATTAAATTGCGCTTGCATGAAAACAAGATTATCAAATGCCTCTTGCCATAGGCTGTTTTGTGCGTTTTGACTTTAGCCTTAAGAGCTCATTGCAGAAGCGCAAAGCTGTACAGCTCGTTAGATTCGTGGTCGATTTTGATGAACAACAGTACGAGAATAAAGGCTCTTGATTATTGAGGGTAGCCTAAGGTTTGTTTTGCTTGATATCTTGTGGAGTGCGCGACGCACGAATTGTGGAAAGAGATAGAGCCAAAAAGCTTTCCGATTCCAAAAAGATTTTCCAAGGATGAGAAGAGGGCGCTCTCCATGATTGTATTGGTAATGAGGATTAACGTAGTGCACAAAGTATTTTGTGATAACCAGATCGATCAGCATTTCCATGGCGTCTGCCGGCAGCACATTCTGGCGAGAAAGCTCCTTTAATACAGATGGGTAGCTTGTTCCGAATACATAAAAAAGCTTAAAATCGAGCACTGAAAGTGCTCGACCTAGAATCAGTGGGGTCTCAACTTTAGCGCTTGGAAAATCACTAAATAGGGCGGAAAATACCCATCCAAGTTGAATCAAGAAGCTACCCTCGGCAGGATAGTGTATCCCGTGTTTGGTTGCTATGCTCTTATTTGCTATGATTCCAGTGATATACGTAAGCCAGAAATGAGCCTCGCATGCTAGTTCGTATGGGTCGTGATAAAGTTTATAAGAAAGCGGTTCATAGGGATATTGCGATTCGTCAATAGATTCCTTGTAGAAGTTAGCTGCTAAAGTGACGATTCCCAGATTTTCTCTCTTTAGAAATGGTGCAATACGTTCAATTGCTCTTGGTAGTAGCAAGTCGTCGTCCGAAAAGATCCATACGTAGTCTGCACGTGCGAGCGAAAAGCATTTAGCAATATTAAAATCTGGACCACAATTTTTATAATTTTCCGAATAACGTAGGTTGGGATATATTTTAAGGTATCTGGTTATTATGTCTCTTGTGTTGTCTGTTGATGCATTGTTGGAAACCAATACCTCGATTTCCTCGTGACTTTCCCGCGCTTGGTCTACGATACGACCTAGGCATAGATCAAGCAGAGGCGCACGATTGTAAGTCGGAATGGCTATGGTAAGTAATGGCTTATTCATCATTTGTTTTGATCGGTGCTTTACAGGAAGCGAATCATGGCATCCTATGCCTTACCATTTGCACTGATCTGGCAATATATTTTGCAAATCTTTCAATGATGCCTCTTGGCCCCCACTGGCCAATCATGTGGTGTGGTTTTATATTATTTTGATTAAAATCTGCATCGGTTGTATCAGAATAGCCAAGAAGGCGCCTTGCATGTTCTTGAACTTTGCACAAATACAAATATTTTTGTTCTTCAGTAAGCTGTTCAGCAAGGCTCCTCAGCTGGAATGCAGTGATGAAATGCATAGGCATATTTGCCTCGTATTGTGCGTACAAGCCGTTTAGATTGGATTCCGGATTGCTTCCTCTTTGTACTGCAGGACTGGTTTCATTGTATACATAAAAGGAAACAGTCTCATCCAAGTACGAACCATGGTGGTTTGCGAATAGCGTCAAGTAAATATCTAGGTCTGGAAAGGTAGTAAAGGCTGGCAGGCCAGTTCTCACACCAAGATTCAGAGAGCTTAGACAGTTACGATGAAACATGAGCGCACCTATGTCCCCAAATGGGTTGCAAGAGCTGGCAATGGCCTCGGAAACCATTGCGGCCTTTTCTTTCACCGAAAGGGCAGGGTTTATCCGCTTTCGGAATATATTTACATTTTTAAAATAATTTGTCTCAAAGCCTTTGGCTTGAAAAACAGGCTCTGTCATTCCAATGACATAGTCAGCACTGCTATTTTTAATTAAATCAATTGCTTTGTTGAGATCATATACTGGCATAAGATCATCAGCTAGTAGCAGTTTCAGGTAAGCCCCTTGGCAATTGTTGAGAGCGAAGAGCCAGTTATCAGGCAACGATATCGTATATGGAAGATGAAAAACTTTGCAATTCTGATACTTTGCCGTAAGCGAATCAAGCTCGTCTGCAGACGCATCCGTACTTGAATTATTGACAATAACAACTTCATGCTCAATAGAGTATAGATTGCAAGTGTGAATGCAGGACTGAATTGTCTTTTCGATAAACGGCGTTTTATTGTATAAAGGTATGGCGATTGAAAGCATGGCAAGAGGCTCGGGGCTTGTTGGGGTTTTGGCTGTCATTTATAGCATTATTTGCGAGCCACTGCAAGCGTCGCTAACCCAATATGCATCTGGTGATTCCGAATCTCAGTGTATTCATTGTTGCCTTTGCGCATCAAGTATGAATATACTGGCCATGCCAATATCTTGGCGATTTTTCGTTTTCGCTCTCCCATGCTGCTATTCGTTAACCAAAGACCAATCTGTAATGCCAAGCTGTGATCCCAGCCACCCAGCAGCTGAATGCCTTTTACATCAAAGCCAGCCTCTTCTAAGTATGCCCTAAGAGCTATAGGAGTAAATCGGTGATAGTCGAAGGGCAATTCATGCATTGGCCATGTAAATGGTACTGTCATGAACAAGATGCCTCCAGGCTTGAGCACTCTGCGCACCTCCCGCAGCAGCTCGCCTGGCTTGTGTACATGCTCCAAGACCTCCGTCATGAATACTGTATCAATAGAGGCGGCATGTAGCGGGATCGTTTTGCCATCCCAGGTGAGATCCAACTCGTGGCCTTGATGATAATCTGAGCTGGCAAAATCTAGCTTAATGTATTCGCTTACCTTGCCGCTTGCCATGATTATTTCTTCATAGGGTGAGCTGCCTGCACCCACGTCAAGAAGCTGGCCCGAAAAATAGGGTATAGCATCTTCAACTGCTTGAAGAATGTGGTATCGGACAACATAAGTTTGATAGTTGCCGATGCACGGCTTAAGCCCAGTGAACCCATTATCACTCAAATCCTTATTAATCAGCCTGTCTACAGTCTTTGGCAGATCAGCGAGACTTTTAAGTGACGAAAACCCTAAACCAACTCTCCACCCCATATATCTAAACCCACCATAAAGTTTTCGAGGTGAGCGTAGTCTAGTGATCACCCGTATAATCTTATTGCGCTTGCTAATCGTAGTATTCATGGAAGGTGCAAAAGATGTGGCTAACTGCTGGTGAATTGCTCTTTCGGACTTCGGCTGCATATCAGCATAGCAGTAAGGGAATGGATAGTGCTGTGACTTGCTGAGCTCAGATCTTTGAAGATATTCAGATGCCAGTTCGCCCCAAGCATGACAAGGTTTTTCTCGATAGATTGAGTCATGGGCGGCAACAAAATCAAGGCGATCTTTAGGTAGACCAGAAAAATGGATCATCACCACTGGTTTCCCGTTAAAGAGAGCACGATTATCTTTGATTTCAAGCTTCCCTTGAAAAAGATTCCAATGCCCTAAATTAAATCTTTCATCTCTGATGATTACGGTGTTTGGGCAGTAGACTGGCACTAAGTTTAGCCATATCTGATCTACATACTCAAAAATCTGTGCGTCTAAGCCTTGGCCTTGGCGATTGCGCCAAGAACGACCATAGCGTTCGAGGCGTTCACATAACCATTTCGAAATCCACAAGGCTTCATCCGAGTGCTTCATGGCTACGACACCTCCATTGTAGATGCCTAACTCTAGTAAGTTGCTTTCTTGCGGTACAATACGATCTAGGTAGATTGGCGACGTGGAATGCAAAGTTAATGCGATGGGACCTGCGTCTAATGCATCAAAAAGTGGATCTAGGCTTCCAAGAACGCCAATATCCGTATCAATTACGGCCCACCGCTCAATTGTTGGCTGTGAAGCAAAATGCTTATGAAGGCGGCCCCTAAGCACGCATGCCAACTCAAATGCCAGGTACTTACTTGCCAGGCTACTGCGATCTGATTCGTTGACTAGTTCATCCCAAAACATCCAGTAAGGACCATTTGGTAGCTTACTTTCAATAGCCGACCTCTCGCCAATGATCAATACGATATAAATAATGCCAGGGTTTGTTTCTTTTAGGTAACCGAAAGTGACCATCGCCTGAGAGATGTAATTCGATGTTACTATGGATGCGACAACTCTTGTGAAATGACCTTGCGGCATCATTGAAGGAAGCAACATGGCTATTATAATTCCACTATGACCATAGCACGGAGTGAATGGCGAATGGCTGACGGTTTGATTCTCTGCGTCTCCCACGTCGCCCCCTGGCCCGCCACCCACGGCAATGAAATTCGCCTGCAGCGCCTGCTGCTTTGGTTGGGGAAGCGACAAAACTACCGCATCATTTTGGTGCTCACTCATCCCCATTTTGATGCTGAACAGCAAGCCTTGATTCGTTCCTATGTGGACAGGCTTGAGATTGCTTCGCCGCGTCATCCTTTGCTCCAATATCAAAGCCGTAGGCAAAAGCTGAATACCTTACTTCGAAATATTGTTGCTAGTCCAAAGCGTCCTGCCCCAGCCAAATCTGGAGCAATGCAGAAATTTGCCGATGAGATTTGTCCGCCTTATGTGAATACCCTGGTTCGGCGGCTGGCGGAGCAGGAATCGATCGATGTGTTCCTGGCTTATTATGCCTTCACGCTTCAGGCTTTTGCTGATCTTCCAGTCGCCATAACACTGATTTGCGACTCTATTGAAGTTTTCTCAATGGACCGCTTTGATGAAGACGGCAGTTTGATCAAGCCCGTCTTGTCATTTGCCGCCCACGAAGAGAAAGCCATGTTGCTTCAGAGTGATGTAATCCTTGGTATTCAGCCCAATGAGTCTGAGTACTTGGCAGACCTTCTGCCAGGTAAGCGCATCGTCACCGTAGGGATTGATGCTGATCTTCCCCAAGAGCCAGGCCTGCCCTCCAAGGCATCTGAAACGATTGGCATCATCGGATCTGATAATCCGGCCAATTGTGAGGGACTGGATCTCTTCCTGGAGCATTGCTGGCCTAGCATCCGTGCCCAGCAACCACAGGCTCGTCTCTGTATCGCCGGTAAATTAGGCATCGCCCTGCAGAACAAACTCCCTGATAACCTTCCGGATGGAGTCGACACGCTTGGTTGGATACCTGATCTGGCTCTTTTCTATCGCGATTTGCGTGTGATCGTGAATCCTGTGGTCCGCGGTACTGGCCTCAAGATCAAATCCGTGGAGGCGATGGCCCATGCTCGGCCCCTTGTTGCTTACCCGGTGGGATTGGAGGGGATGGCTTGGTCATCCGTACTGCCCTGGATTGAAGTTGCTAATCCCCAAGCGATGGCTTCCGCTTGCATCGCGCTGCTCTCTGATCCTGGCCGTTGTGATGCCATGGGCGAATCGGCAAGACGATACGCAACTCAGACACTTGCTGATGAGCATGTTTATGAGCCATTGGCTAAGCTCCTCAAATGACGTCACGTTACTGTCTATACTGTTCTTTTCTTAGCACATAGGTAATCCCGAAAATTCCATAATCATTGCCATCGCTATATTGTCGCCTGAGTTGCTGCAATATCTCTTCTGGCACGTCGTTTCGCTGAACATTGGCTTCGAGAGTTGTCAGTCCTGAGTTTGTATAGGCTTCGGAAATCTCGCCAAACGATAGGCGATTCACCTCGTCGGAAGCGTAAATCCAGTGGATAATGCAATCGATATCTGGTTCGGGTATAGATTGATCCCTGAGATGATTGCTGAGCCCTTCTTCGCTGAACAGCAGATGTCCCCAGTCTGGGACTGGATTGGAAGAGACAGTCCCCGCAAATTCACTAAATAAGTAATTGGCAGAGGTCTTGTTCATGTAGTTACCGCCCCAGGAAGCCACCCATAAATGATGGCCCTTTGGCGACGACCAGAGTGGATTGCCCTCGAAGTATGCAAGCCCTCCTGGCTTGAGTACGTAGTGGACCTGTTCGATGAAGCGCTTTGGATTGGGTATGTGCTCGACAATGGATAGACCATAGACAACGTCAAAGCTGTTTGGTGCGAAGTGCTGCGTTAGCTCTAGGCCATTTACCCTGGCAATCTTGATCCTTTGATCAGTTGATATTGCTTCTTCGCTAATATGATCAAGGCCTGTAACCGTTACGGATTTGGCGCCATCTCGGAGGAAGGCATTGGCTGAGATGCAGGACTGAGATCCCCCAATCTCCAAAACCTCTTTTCCCTTTAATGAAATATAACTCCGAAGAGTCTTCTGTGGTGTTTCCTGGAAAACAATGTATTCGGGTGTCTCGAGTGTTGGCAAGGGATCTTGGTTGATGCCAGGGCTTTGATCGCCTTGCTTCTGGGGGTGATCATTGGCGCCGATGAGGTGGCGCACAATTGCCCCCGGCAATCCAGCCAGGCTTTTTTGTTTGATCTTTCTTCGGATGCGGCTGAGCATTGATTTGGTGTAAATTTGTTTTATTGTAGCCTTTATTTTGCTGATTGGGGTTCCGGAATTGGTCGTTTGCCCTTGGAAATTCAAGGGATCAAGCCATCCATCATCCTTGCAACGATTGCTTCCAGTTTTAGGTTTGCTTTCCAGCCCAAGGCTCTTCGGATCTTACCAGGATCAATCGCCGAATGGCTCAGATCCGTCGGTCGCATCAAACCGCTATTCACCTCCACGCGACCCTGAGGATCAAGGCCTGCATGCTCAAACGCTGCATCAACAAACTCCCGCAGTGAATGCGTCATTCCTGAAGCGATCACGTAATCCTGGGCCTTCTCCCCCTGCAGCATCCTGTGCATCGCCTGCACATACTCCGGTGCCCACCCCCAATCGCGCCAGATGTCCAGATTGCCAAGTTGTAGCTTTGCCTGCCTACCTTCGGCGATTGCTTTTACGCCCTGGATGATCTTCTGGGTCACAAATCGGTTGGGCCGCAGCGGTGATTCGTGGTTCGCCAGGATTCCCGTGCAGGCAAACAGTCCGTAGGCCTCGCGGTAGTTCGCCACCTGCCAGAAGGCCGTGGCCTTGGCCACCGCATAGGGGCTGCGGGGCTTGAAGGGGGTGTCTTCGTTGGCCGGTTCGCGTCCCGTATCGCCGAAGCATTCCGAGCTGCCGGCATTGAACAGGCGCACCGGAGCTCCCAGATGGCGGATCACCTCCAGCAGGTTCAGCGTGCCACCGGCGATCGACTCCATGCACTCCACCGGCTGCTCAAACGACAACCCCACGCTCGTCTGGCCAGCCAGGTTGTAGATCTCATCGGGATTCACGCCGCTCACCACCTTCAGCACGCTGCGGAAGTCGTTGGGCGCCAGCGACACCACCTCCACCTGGCCTGCGATCCCCAGCCGCTCCAGCCGGCTGGTGTTGGCCATCTGGGCATCGCGGCTGCTGCCCACCACCCGGTAGCCCTTGCCTAGCAGCAGGTGGGCCAGGTAGGCGCCGTCCTGCCCGGTGATCCCCAGAATCAGCGCCGTTTTCACCCTTACTCCCTCGTCTTCAGCACAGGCCCATCATGGCTGACGCCACGCTGTTGGGAACCCCGCATCCACTATGGCGCGGAAGCCTTTCTCCTGAGACCTCGCATTTCTGCGGCCTTCCTCCCAGCGGAGCCCCAGTAGCAACTCAAGGTGGTGGCACTTCGCCGTATTCAGCCGGGATGACAAGGGCTGGTTTCCGCCTGTAATTTTGACCAGTATTCTGGTTATCTCTTATCTGCCTGCACTCTGATGGATCTTGTCCCCTCTCTCATGCGAAGGTGCACTTTGCCAATTTGCTGAAGGTGGCGGAATCTGGACAAGTGGTACACATTTCGAGGCACAGCAAGCCTGTGGCCATGTTGCTCTTCGTGCAGGCCTACGCGCTCTTGCAGCAGCTGAACATTCGCCAGCCCTTCGGGAGTGCCATTGACCGCTGGCGCCTCGCGGGTCTCTCTTATTTCGACGAAGACTGGCCGTTGGCCTCCGATCCATCAGCGGATCAGGAGGTGGCCTCGTGGCGTGATCTCGCTTCGGGCCGGACTGTGGACTTGTGTTCCGTGTTCTGCTCGATACCAATGTCCTTTCTGAACCCCTGCGTGAGCATCGCCATCCGTTTGTGCTTGAACAGTTGCGGGGGGAGTCTTATTAGTTGCGTTCTGCCAGCCTGGTAATCCACGAGTTGGCCTTCGGCATGCAGCGCCTGCCGAGGGGTAGAAAACGTCGACGTTTGGCCACGTATCTCGACGGCCTGTTGGAATCGGGCTTGCGTATGCTGCCGTATGAGAAACAGGCACCGCTTTGACATGCTGAACAACGGGCCCGGCTTGAGACTGACGGGCGATGGCCGGCGTTTGTGGATGTGCAGATCACGGCGATTGCGTCAACCAACAACCTGTTGATGGTGACCCATAATATCAACGATTTTGCTGATTTCAAAGGATTGCAGCTGCTCAATTGGTTCGCCCAGAGCCACTGACCCGCCCCCGTGGCGCTGCTGTTACTGCTGCGTTCCTCTCAGCGCTGCCCCACCCTGTCCCAGGCGTGACCCCGAACCACCGCAGGCGGGCCACCGACGGCAGAATGGCAGCCTAAACGCCGAAAAGGCTGCTTCAATGGCGGTATTGAGGTGATTTTTGCATCCTTTCGGCGGGCAGTTTCTTTCTCTTCGGGCCTCGTGGCACCGGCACATCCACCTGGCTGCCCCAGGTGTTTCCCGAGGCCATCAGGCTTGATCTCCTCGCTCTCGACGTGCTGCGCACCTACCAGGCCAGGCCCGAGCGGCTGCCTGAGCGCCTGGCCGCCGAACCCGCAGCCGGCACCGTGGTGATTGATGAAATCCAGAAGGCGCCGCAGCTCCTCGATGTGGTGCATTCCCTGGTGGAGGAGCGCCCCCACCTGCGTTTCGTGCTCAGCGGTTCCAGCGCCCGCAAGTTTCGGCGCGGCGCCGCCAACCTGCTGGGAGGTCGGCCTATTGGCCCTGCAGATGCCGCCCCTCCTCGGTTTCGAGCTTGGTGATGCCTTCTACCTGCAGCGCGTTCTCCACCAGGGTCTTGTGCCCCTGGTATGGCAGGCGGCTGATCCTGATGCCACCTTGGCTGCGTATGCCTCTCTTGATCTGCGGGTGGAGGTGCAGGCTGAGGCCCTAGTGCGGCAGATCGGTGATTTCGCCCGTTTCCTGAGGTGATCAGCTTCTTCCACGCCAGCCTTCTCAACCACGCCTCCCTCGCCCGTGAGGCCGAGATTCCCCGCAAGCGTGCCGAGGCCCATCTCGGGATCCTCGAGGATCTGCTGCTCGCCTTTCGTCTGCCGGTGTTTCAGCGCCGGGCCCGCCGCCAATCGGTGCAGCATCAGAAGCTCGATGTGTTCGATGCCGGGTGTTTCGTTCGTTGCGCCCCCGGGGCCCGCTCGACGCCCCCGCCGAGATCGAAGCGCTGGCGCTTGAGGGGCTCGTGGCCCAGCACCTGCGCGCCCTCTGCCAGCTCAGGCCCGGTGGCGTCAGCCTCAACTTCTGGCCCAGCCACGCCGGGTTGGAGGTGGATTTCGCGCACTATGGGCCGGTCTGTTTCCGGCCGTCGAGGTGAAGTGCAGCCGCCGCGTTGATCGGCGCCACCTGAAGGCCTTGCGGGCCTTCGCCAACGACCATCCCGAAGCCGAGCTGCTGCTGCTCTCCTTCTGTCAGGAACTGCTCCTGATCGATGGCATTCCTTGCCTGCCCTTTGAGCGCTGTTTGCGCGAGCTCAGACCCTGATCCCCTCTGGGGTGGCACTTCGGTAATTCAACGGAAGTCAACCCATGGGTCCATGCGTGCCATCGCTGGATCGCTTCGGATCGCCCTCACTACGTTGATGGCACAAGGCAAAACTCTTACTGCAAAGGAGCCATACCCGTTGCTGGATCAGTCCGGCCTGGCGGCGCTGCTGGCTGGCAGCCTGCTCGCCCTGATCACGTTCTTCACCTCCTACGGCTATGTCGACATCCTCGCTCACGCCAGCCTCAAGATCAATCAGCAAATTGGAATTCCTCTCCTCCTTGCCGCCCTGGCGGCGCTTGTTGGCGAGGTTCAATTGGCATCCAACAATCGATGCGTAGATCAACGCGATCGAATCGAGGCGAGAAACAGAGCAATTGAGGAACGAAACCGCTCAGCTCAAGATCGAGAATGCACGGCTCGCCGCGCTCGAATCCTGGCTCGACTCGCTGCTGCTCAGTACCGATTCCTGCTCGCCGATTCACCCTGCAACCGACTGCAACTGAGCGAGACCCTGTCCCTATTGCTGGAGGATTTGGGCTTTTTCGTCAAGTGAAGCCACGTTCCAACGCCCGCTCATCCCTCCCTCCTGTGCTTCCGGTAAAACCGCATCACTGCCAGCGCCAGGCTGCGCGAATCATGGCGGAGGGTGGCGCTGGGGCGGGCGCCCTGCAGGGGGGCCAGCATCACCTCGTAGCCCTGGCTGCGCAAGGAGCGGGCGTCACAGGTCACCGGTTCGGCGCCGCGTAGGAGGTAGTTGTGGACCAGGGTGGTGTTGTTGAGTTTTTCCTGCGCCAGCACGCAATCAAACAGCCGCTGCTCTACCCCAAGAGTGGCTAACTGGGCCTCGATCGCCCGTAGGTGGCCCTCCACATCCAGCCCATCGGTTTCGCCGGGCTGGGTCATCAGGTTGCAGATGTAGAGCCTGGGGGAGCGGCTGCGGCTGATGGCGCTCACCAGCTCCGGCACCAGCAGATTGGGCAGCAGGGAGGTGTAGAGGCTGCCCGGCCCCAACACGATCAGGTCGGCGTTAGCGATCGCCTCCAGGGCCTTGGGGAGGGCGGGGGGCCGCTCCGGCGTGCAGCCCAGGCGCACGATCGGGCTGGTGGCCTTGCCGATGGTGGATTCCCCCTCAATCCGTTTGCCGTTTTCCAGTTCGGCCCAGAGGCGCACATCGGCATTGGTGGCCGGCACCACCTGGCCCTGCACCGCCAGCACCCGGCTGCTGGCGGTGATCGCCGATTCCAGGTTGCCGGTGATGGCGGTGAGGGCGGTGAGGAAGAGGTTGCCGAAGCTGTGGCCCTCCAGGCCGCTGCCTGTCTTGAAGCGGTACTGGAAGAGCCGTGTCAGCAGGGGCTCCTCCCGGGAGAGGGCCGCCAGGCAGTTGCGGATGTCACCGGGGGGCTGCACCCCGAACTCCCGCCGCAGCACGCCGCTGCTGCCACCGTCGTCGGCCACGGTCACGATGGCGGTGATGTTGCCGCTATAGCGCTTCAGGCCGCTCAGCAGCGTGGCCAGCCCCGTGCCGCCGCCGATCGCCACGATGTTGGGGCCGCGGTTGAGCCGTCGCTGAGCCACCAGGGCATCCACCAGCACCGTGTCCTTTTCGGGGGCCAGGGCCTGCTGGATGGTGCCGAAGCTTCGGCTCTGGCCCAGCCACACCAGGGCGCCGCCGACCACCAGCACCAGCGGCCCGGTGATGCCGCGCGGCATGACCTGGGTGACGCGGGCCAGCAGCCACTTGATCGATTCCAGCGTCCAGTAGATCGGCTGCAGATCGGCCCACACCGCCGCCCCCAGCAACGCCAGCAGCAGGCCGATGCCGGAGGTGAGCATCCAGCGCTTCACCACCAGACCCGGCTGCAGCCAGCGCACCGCCCTCCGGGAGCGGGTCACCAGATCGTGCTGGCGCATTTCACCTCGGCCGAGCCACTCCGGCCGGCCGGTCCGGCGGGGGTCCTGGGGAGCGGTGCCTCGGCGGGGCAAGGGGATGGCGCCGGGGCGCCGCATGGTTGAACCGACTCTACGAATGAACACAAGCGGATGAAACGGGCAGGATGGGGGGTGTTGATCCCGAAGTGCCTCTCCGGTCGTGGCCGCTGTTCCCCCTCCTCCGCACTCCGGGGACGATGCCACCCCTACCAACGCCAGGGGGGCCCATGGAGCTGAGGCGACCGCAACCCTGCCCGAGCCCATGGCGGAGAAGGTGGCGGAGACAGTGGCCGAGATGCGGGCGCTGGGGGTGCGCTGGGGGGAACGCATCGTGCTGGACGCCGTGGACCTGCGCCTCCTGGCCGGGGAGCGACTGGTGGTGGTGGGCCCCTCCGGCGCCGGCAAATCCACGATCCTGCGGCTGCTGGCCGGGCTGCAGCTGCCCACCACCGGTGAGCTGCTGATCCACGGCGAACCCCAGACCTACCTTCGCCTCGACCAGCGCCATCCCCCCGATGTGCGCCTGGTGTTCCAGAACCCTGCCCTGCTCGCTTCCCTCACCGTTCGGGAGAACGTGGGTTTTCAGCTCTATCGCTACAGCCGGCTCCCCGAGGCGGAGATTCAGTGCCGGGTGAGCCGGGCCCTGGAGGCGGTGGGGCTCTATGGCATCGAGGATCGACTGCCCGGCGAGCTCAGCGGTGGCATGCAGAAGCGGGTGAGCTTCGCCCGGGCCCTGATCGATGACCCGGCCGCGGTCGATGGTCGTTCACCGCTGTTGCTCTTTGATGAACCCACCGCCGGCCTGGATCCGGTGGCCTGCACGCGGGTCGAGGATCTGATCGTGCGCACCACCGAACTCACCAATGCCGCCGGTGTGGTGGTGAGCCACGTGATGAGCACGATTGAGCGTTGCGCCGAACGGGTGGTGCTCCTCTACGACGGCCAATTCCGCTGGGACGGCAGCCTGGCCGACTTCCATCGCACCGACAATCCCTATGTGACCCAATTCCGGAGCGGTAGTCTGCGCGGACCGATGCAGCCGGCCGAGCTCTGAGCCCATGCGCCGCACTGTCCGTGAGGCCCTGGTTGGTTTTTCCCTGCTGGCTGCCGTGGCTGCTGGTCTCGGCCTGTGGTTCTGGCTGAAGGGAATCTCGCTGACCCGGGGCAACTGGACCATTCAGGCCAGCTTCCAGGATGCGGCCGGTCTGGCCACACGCTCGCCCGTCTCCTTCCGCGGAGTGCTGGTGGGCCGGGTGCGTTCGATCCAGGTGAACGCCCGGGAGGTGCTCGCCGATCTGGAGATCACCGACCCCAGCCTGCGCCTGGCACGGCCGGTGGTGGCCCGGGTGGGGGCGGGCTCACTCCTGGGGGGAGATGCGATGGTGTCGCTGCTGAGCGCCGGTCCGCCCCAGTCCCTGACTGGCCCCGGCCCCCTCGATCGGGGCTGTGACAACAGCCGCATGGTGTGCGACCGGGGCCGGGTGCGCGGCGTGGAAGCCCCGACCCTCGATTCGGTGACCACAACCATGCAGAAGCTGCTCGACCAGGCGGACCAGGAGCGTTTGGTGAAGCGCCTCGCGCTGGCCACCGACGCATTTGACAAGACCGCCGATGAGACCCGAAAGCTCGCCACTCAGGGCCAGACGTTCGTGGGTGATGCGCAGAAGCTCGTGAAGGGGCTCAACGGAGTGGTGGGCAAGACCGATCCGATCGTGCAAAACATCACCGCCGCCAGCGTCGATGCCCGCCAGGCCAGTCGCTCGGTGAAGCAACTCGCCGGCCGTCTCGAGCAGGCCAATACTGTCAGCGATCTGCAGGCCACCCTGGCCAATGCCCGTCGGCTCACGCAGCGCTGGGAGGCGGTGGGGGGCGATGTGCAGAAACTCACCGGCGACCCCTCCTTCGTGGCCGGCATGCGCAGTGTTTCGGTGGGTCTGGGCCGCTTCTTCGATGATCTCTATCCCGGCACTGCTCCGGCTGGCGGTGCCTCGGCCGGGCGCCGCGAATCCAACCGTTCTCGTTCCGGCGAGGCCGGAGGCTCACCGGCGGGCCATGCGACAGGTGGCGGCTCCAGCCATCGCGATGGGTCCGAGGCCCACGCCGTGGAGTCAGCCAGGCCTGCCTCCATGCGTGCCCGCCCGCACCGCCCCGATCCCGCCGACCGCTTCGCGCCCCGCACCAAGGCTCCGGCCATGCCGGTGCCCGCCTACGGCTACGAGCTGCCCGCTCCCTGATCCGGCGCAGCGGTTCATGGCCCCTCCATCAGGCCCGCCGATCCCCTGATCCGGGTAACGGCGGGGCTCAGAGCCCCGCCACCGCCTCCAATGCAATCGCCGCAATCGCCTGGTCGCTGGCCTTGGGGAGCTGCACGTAGCGGCCGCCGGCGGCCTCGGCCAAGTCTTTGCCCATGCCGCTGCCGATGAACTTGCGCTCGGTGTCGATCACCAGCAGCTTGATGCCCAGGGAGCGGTAGCGGCTGGCCACCTGTTTCACCTCCTCCTTGAGGTCCACCGGTTCCTCCCCCTCCAGCTCGGGCTGGCCCAGGGAGCGGGAGAGGGGCACGTTGCCGCGGCCATCGGTGATCGCCACCACCACCACCTGGCCCAGGTCGCCGGTGGCCAGGGCGTTGGCCCCCACCCGGGCGGCCTGGGTGAGGCCGTGGGCCAGCGGTGAGCCGCCGCCGCAGGGCATCGATTCGAGCCGGCGGCGGGCGGCGGTGATCGAGCGGGTGGGGGGCAGCAGCACCTCGGCCTGCTCGCCGCGGAAGGGGATCAGGGCGACTTCGTCGCGGTTTTCATAGGCCTCGGTGAGCAGCCGGATCACGGCCCCCTTGGCGCTCTGCATGCGGTTGAGGGCCATCGAGCCGCTGGCATCGACCAGGAAGATCACCAGGGCGCCGGCCTTGCGTTGCAGCTGCTTGGCCCGTAGGTCGCCGTCCTCCACGATCACCTTGCGGTGGGGTTCCCGCTCGCGGCGGGCTTTCTGGTACGGCGCCGCAGCCCGCAGGGTGGCGTCCACGGCAATGCGGCGCACGGGCCCCCGGGGCAGCATCGGTTTCACGTAACGCCCGCGGGAATCGCTGAGCACCACGGCGCGGCTGCCGCTGCCGCCGGATTTCGCTTTGGCGGCGCCGAACAGCAACAGGTCGGGGTCGATGGCGGTGGCCTCCGGATCCAGCAGGAACTCCTCGGGGACCTGTGGGGGCGCCTGATCCTCGGGGGTGTCGTCCTCCGGCTCGTCCGGCTCGTCTTCGCTGTTGTCGTCCTGGTCGTCGTCCGGCTGCTCCTCATCCTGGGGAGATTCGGAATTCTGGGGCGGTTCGGGCTCCTCAGGCGGCTGCTCGCCTTGGGGCGGCGGCGGTGGTGGGGGTGGGGGTTCGAGGGGCTGGTTGGGATCGGGCGGCGGCAGCTGCAGGGCCCGCGGCGCGATCACCAGCCGCACCGCCACCTGGAGATCCTCGGCCTCCACCTGGTCGCGGCCGCTGAGGGCCGCATGGGCCCGCGCCACCCGCACGGCGTAGAGCTCGCTGCGGTGGCCCTCCACGCCGCCGCGGATGGCCTCGTTCACCAGGTACGCGATCTGCTCGCGGCTGATCCGCACATCCGGCAGCCATTGCCGGGCCAGCAGCAGCTGGGTCGCCAGGCCGTCCGTTTCCTCCTGGAAGCGGGCCCGAAATGCCTCCACCGATTCGCCGTGGTCGAGGGCGGAGCGGGTGATCGCCACCCGCTGCTCCACATCCAGCAGCTGGTTGGCCGAGAGGGCGATGGCGAAGCGATCGAGCAGGTGGTCGCGCACCGCCCCCTCCTCGGGGTTATAGGTGGCGATCAGCAGGCAGCGGCAGGGTTGGGAGAGGCTCAGCCCCTCGCGCTCGATCCGGTTGTCGCCCGACCCCACCGCCGCCAGCAGCAGGTTGGTGATCTGGTCGTCGAGCAGGTTGAGCTCATCGATGTAGAGCACGCCCCGGTGGGCCTCGGCCAGCAGGCCCGGCTGGAACACCGGCGCCCCCGCGGCCAGGGAGGCGGCCACATCCACTGACCCCACCAGCCGGTCTTCGGTGATGCCCAGCGGCACCTGCACAAAGGGGGCCGGTTCCACGCGGGTGGGCAGCAGGGCCGAGCGGTCGGCGCCGCTGGCATCGCCCCCCAGTTCGGTGATGCGCTGGCGGATGGGGGCATCCCAGTCGTCCGGGCGGGCCGGATCCACGTGGAGGGCGGTAGCGGCGCTGCCCAGGTCGAGGCTGTCGATCGGCGGCAGCAGGGCGTGCAGCCCCCTGGCCAGCACGGATTTCCCGGTGCCTCTTCCGCCGGCGATTACCACTCCCCCCAGGCCTGGATCCACGGCCGCCAACAGCAGGGCCAGCTTGAGGGTGCCGTGGCCGGTGATCGCCGCTAAGGGGAAGGCGCGGGCGGCCTGGTCGGAGGCCCCCACGGCTAAGGCGGCGCTGCCGGTGCTGCTGGCGACCATGGGGGAGCGGAGGACCCTCGGATCGAGCAGTCTCGCCGATCACGGCCAGCCTGATCCGCGCCCGGACCCGGCTGGCCGCGGCTGGGGACTCCGGGGTGCCGTTGGCTGAGGGCCCCTGGCCAGCGGCGGCTTAAATAGTGAGAATTCTGTATGAAATGTTGCGGGATGGAATCCAGCCCCTCGATCTGGATCCTGGAGGACGATGTTGCACTGTGCGGCCTTCTGATGTCCCGTTTCGAAGCACTCGGGTGGAGCAGCACCAGCTTCCACCGGCCCTGCAGCTTTGAGTTGGAACTGGCCACAGGCACCCCCTCCCTCTTGCTCCTGGATGAGATGCTTCCAGAGCGACGCGGCGTGGATCTTTTGTCCGGCCTCCGCCTGCAGGGTCATCGTTTCCCTGTGGTGATGCTTTCGGCCCTTCAATCGCCGGAGGATCGCATCGCCGGGCTTGAGGCCGGCGCCGATGACTACCTGGGCAAGCCCTTCTCGTTCCGTGAACTCCAGCTGCGGATCGAGCGGCTGCTGGCGATCGAAACCGGTGCTCTCGATGCCAAGGTGCCGCCCCCGGCCCAGGAATGCTTCCGGATCGGCGCCATCCATTTCGATGGGCTGCGGGCCCAGCTCACCGCGCTCGATGGCACGGTGACCCGCATCAGCCGTGGTGATGCTGCCCTGCTGCAGGCTCTCGTCCGGCGTCCGGGGGAGGTGGTGGGTCGCCAGACCCTGGCCCGCATCTCGGGCAGTCTGGTGGATGTGAGCCAGAGCCGCAGTATCGATGTGCGGCTCAGTCGCCTGCGGCGTCTGCTCGAGGATCTTCTGCAGCAGGGCGATGTCATTGAGGCGATCCGGGGTCAGGGCTATCGCCTTCATGCGCCGGTCGAAGCCGCTGAACCCCTTGTCACCGCCTGAGGACCCTTCTGGTGTTGCTGGGTTCGATCGGCGGGACTGGACCGATCTCCTCTTCTCCCTGGCCGCGGGGATCGGCGTCTGCTTCGGGTTGCTGCTGTTGCTGCTGCGCACCGTGCTGGAGCCCCAGCTGGTTGATGAGAGCGTGCGGCGAATCAACCGCAATGTGCGGCTGGTGGAGGAGGTGCTCACCCGAACCCCGGTGGCAGGGTTGCCGGAGGGTGTGGTGGTGCGAAGCCAGCTGCCGAGTCCCGAGAACCTGGCCCGTCTTCTGTCTGGTTTTGACCGCGAGGTGAAGGATGAACTTCGACGTCGCGAGGGGCTGGTCCGGGAGATTCGCCGCGACCGCCCCCCCCTGGAGGATCCCTGGGGGGGCTATTGGATCCAGCTTCGCCTGCCGGATCGATCCTCCAGCCTCTGGCTTTTCCAGCCGGAGCGGCTCAGCAGCCTGAGTGTGTGGTATCTACCGATTCTGCGCTCCCTGGCGCTGCTGCTGGGAACGGGGGTGGGCATCGTGGTGTTCCTGCGCCGCCAGGTGGAGGTTCCTTTCCGGCGGGTGATGGAGGCGATCCCCGACACCTCCCTCCCCCCTCTCACCCTGCTGCCCGAACGGGGGGTGGCGCCGTTGCGCAGACTCACCTTGCGGATCAACCGTCTGCTGGAGCGTCTCAATGGGGTGGCCGCCGACCGGCGCGGTCTGCTGAGGGGGCTGGCCCACGATCTGGGGGGCCCCCAGGCCCGGCTGATGCTCCAGGCCGAGATCCTCCAGCAGTCCCTGGAGGGCCCCCCCCGCCAGGTGTTGGATTCGATGCTGGAGGAACTGCGCCAGCTGGCTGCGATCACCGTCCAGCTCGGTGTGCTGGCCGATCAGGAGATGCCGGAGGACATCCACGAGCCCATTGCCCTCGATGATTTCTGCAAGCGCCTCGTGGCCAGTTATCCAGCCAACGACCGGCTTGTTCTGGCCGTTCCCCGGCTGTTTCTGTTCATCGATCTGTTGGGTCTGGAGCGGAGCCTCTGCAACCTGATCGATAACGCCCTTGAGTACGGGCGGCCGCCGGTGACCCTTTTGGCCTGGCGGGAGGGTTCCTGCCTGCGGATCGTGGTGGACGATCGTGGTGACGGTCTGCGCAGCCCGACGCTGTTGACCATGCCCACCGGTTCGCGGGCCGACGATCGCCAGCGCCATCGCCACCAGGGCCTTGGCTTGCTGCTGGTGGACCGCTTCTGCCGCAGCCAGGGCGGCCGCCTGGTGCTGAGGCGGTGCGAGGGTGGGGGCCTGCGGGCCGAGATGCTGCTCCAGCCCACCCCGAGCAACCCCCTGTTTCAGAATTCTTGATGATCCGCTCCGATCACCTGCGCTGGCTGGGTGTCCTGTTGGGTGTCCGCCACCGCCCGGCTGTTCCGGGCTCGCAGGTTCCCCTATCGGCTCTGGTGCTGCTCCTGGCGGCGTTCCCCCTGGCCCATCCGGCCAGCTCCGCTGAGGTGCAGCTCCAGTGCCAAGGCACCCTGCTGGAGGCCAGGGGCAGTGCTGAGCGCAAGCGTCCGTTGGCTCGCATCGCCTTCTCCCTCAACTTGGAGGCCGAGGCACCCACGGCCGATGGAGCCCTCGCCCGCCTGCAGGGCCGGCTGGCCGCGGTGCGGTCGGCCCTGCGGGACCTGGGGGTTGAAGGGCTGGAGGTGGGTTCCCCCTCCACCTGGGCCAGGCCGGCGGAACCCGGTCGGCCCGCCTTGGTGCAGGCCAACCTGCCGGTGGCTGGTAAGTTGGCGGCCCCTAAGCTGCAGGGGCTGATCCGCCGGGTCGGCGCCCTCCCCGGCGTGCGGCTGGCGCCCGTGAGCCCGGAGGCCGACCCCGCCGGAGCCGAAGCCTCCCGCCAGGCCCTGCTGGCGGCCGCTTTCCTGGATGCGGAGGCCCAGGTCCGTCCGCTCGCCCAGCTGATCGGCAGGACCCGCCTGGTGCCCCTGCAGATTCAGGTGGAAGGAGGCGGAGGCCCCGTGATGATGCGTGCGGCCATGGCCGAGGCAGCGCCGCCGCCGTTCGATCCGGCGGAGTTGCCCAAGCCCACCGATCGCCTCGCCCTGTTGGTGCAGTTCTGCGCGGTTCAGAACCGGTATTGAAGCCTGGCGTCCAGACCCTTCCTCAGCAGCCAGTAGCTCCAGGGTCCGGGGTTGTCGTTGGTCTGAAAGCTCCGCACCCAGCCCAGCTCGGCACTCCAGTTCGCCCCCTGCTCCAGCGCACCCTCCCGCCGGCGGCCGATCCCCCCACCTTCAGCTTGCTGGTGCCCCAGGAAAGCTCCAGGCCTGCGGGGCCACTGTGGCCACCGCCGAACGGCCACCGCCGAACTGTCCGCAGCTTCACCCTTGAGGATCTAGTGCGCCCCGACGGGCCCGCCCGCCTGCCGGTGCGCTGCCCTTGAGGGGCCCGGCGTCGGCGGGAACCCCGTCAGCCGAGGAGCACCCAGAGGCCCTTGCAGCCGATATGGAGAGCCTGGTCGGTGCCGAGGTTGAAGAGCCTGCGGCATTTGCACCAATCGATCAGCCCGTGGGCGAAGAATTCCGCCAGACCCAGCCAGGCGTTGCCGCTGATCAGCGCCACCGCCAGGGCATGGGTGCCGGCATGGCCCGCCAGCCAATAGGGCCAGGCAATTCCTTCCACCAGGGTGCCCGGACATTTGCCAACAGCGATCTTGTCACTCTGGAGTGGAAAGTCGCAGAGGCAATGGCCGAAGCAGAGCACCAAGAACAGAGGTAGACCACTGAATCCCAACAGGGCCATTGAATAGTTTAAACCAGAACTTTGTATCGCCTCATCCTAATCCTCGTCCCCAGGCTGGGGATTGTCACGCATCACACCCCCACCCGCTGCGGGGCCCGATGCCCGTGACACCCTCGCCAGCCTGCTGGAGATCCGAGCTGGCATGGAGGCCCTCAATCACCAGCTGGCGGCGGAGGGGGTGCCCGTCATGCGGATGCGACTCGGCGTGCATTCCGGCATGCTGTTGGCCGGCTTGATCGGGAGCAGCGAGCGGCTCGAGTCCGCGATCACCGGCGACACGGTGACGTGCGCCTCGCGGATCGAGAGCCTCGAGACGGACCGCCACGACGGACTGCATGGGCAGCGCTGGGGTGTCTTCCAGGTGAAGGGACGCCTGGAACCCCTGGAGATATGGGAGCTGCTGGAAGTTGCGGAAGCTGGAGAGGGTTCCCAGGCGCAGGCGCTGGTCCGTCAGGAGGAGGCTGCCCGGGCGGGCCGCAGCGGACCAAGGGCCCGATCGATGCGTGGCCTGCGCCGATGGCGAGATCGAAGTGGGGGAGGATCGGCAGCCCCGTGCGATCGGCCGGGGCCCTGGCGATCAACGCTGGCCTGTTGGAACTGGAAATCGCCCTGGCGGTTGGGCTGAGCGAATGTCCAGCGGTTGGGGACTTAGGGCTGGAAGCCAGTAAAGTTTGAGCGATTTTTTCATGATGAATTGGGCTCCTTTGTGGGTGATGGCTTCACGGACCAGGCCTTGGGTTTTCATGCGCTTCTTGGCCCCCACCACGGCCACGGCTGGGTTGTCAGCATTGGCATGGTGTCTGCATTGCTCACGATCGCTACCGCAGCGGCCGGCCATGCCGAGCCGCCTTCGCCTGGGCCCGTGCCAGCGGTCGCACCGAAGTCGGTCGACTGGATCCAGGCCCTGGATCCGAAGGGCCTTTACGCCAGCTTCGGCGCCGGGGCGGGCTGGCCCCAGCCGGTTCACTACAGCGACGATCACCTCGGCCCTCGCCTGCCGATCCGGGGGGAGGTGTTGGCCGATCCAGGCTTTGCCTCCGAGCGCGGTCTTGGCTACGACTTCGGCAGGCTGCGCGGCGAGCTGAGCTGGGTGCGTCGCCAGGCGAAGATCGACGACGCAGGCTCCAGCTGGTCCGTGGGTCCCTTCCGCCCCATCGTGAGCCGCGACAGCCCGAAGGTGAGGAGCAATAGCGGCTTCGCCAGCCTCTACCTGGATCTGCCCGTGCCGGACACCCGTCTGATTCCCTACCTGGGCGGCGGGCTGGGCTTTGCGGCCCTGCAAACCAGTCCCACCACGATCCAGCTGCGTCGGTTCCGTTCCACCTTCGGCGGCAGCGGCACCCTGCCGGCCTACCAGGCCAAGGCGGGCCTGGCCTACCGGAGCTCGCCCCGCACGGATCTGTTCGCGGAGGCCGTGTTTCAGGGCTCACCGTCCCGCAGCCAGGGCAGCCTGGAGCGCAGCCCCCTGATCAACTGGGGGTTGCGCTTCGGCCTGCGCTGGCGCTTCGGGGGGCCCGTTCGGGCAGCCGCTCCGCTTTGAAAGGCCCTGAAGGGGGCTCGCCCCTCTTCAGTCCTGGAGGTAGGTGGTTTGGCGCAGACTCCCCTCCAGGTGGTCCATCAGCCGGCGGGCATCGCCGATCGCCAGGTCGCCCCGGTCGATGGCGGCCTCGCTGGCCACCCGCAGGCGCTCCAGCAGGGCGAGCGGATCATGCTCCATCGCCTGCAGCACCTCGGCGTTGGTGTCCCCCCGCACCACGTGGTCGACGCTGTAGCGCCCCCCCGCGGTGAGGCGGATGTGCACGGCGTTGGTGCTGCCGAAGAGGTTGTGCAGGTTGCCCATCACCTCCTGGTAGGCGCCGCCCAGGAACAGACCGATCCAGTAAGGCTGGCCAGCTTCGAGCTCATGGAGTTCGAGCAGGGGTTTGCTCTGGCCGCGATCGATGAAGCGATCCAGCTTGCCATCCGAATCGCAGGTGAGGTCGGCCAGGGTGCCCAGCCGGGTGGGCTGCTCATCCAGCCGATGCAGCGGCAGCACCGGGAAGAGCTGGTCGATCGCCCAGGTGTCGGGCGCTGAGCGGAACACTGAGAGATTGGCGTAGTAGGTGCCCGCCTGGGAGGCCCGCAGCCGCTCCAGCTCCTCGGGCACCGGCGTGCCGTCGGGCAGCGCCTTGAGCCGCCGGGCGATCGTGGTGCTGCAGGCCGAGGTGAGCTGCTCGGCCATGGCCCGCTGCGGCAGGCTCATGTAGCCGAGCCGGAAGGCGGCCAGGGCGTCGTCGCGGAACTTGAGGGCGTCGTTCCAGGCCTCCTGCAGGCGCTCCGGCGGCAGGGGGTCGGCGCCGCTCACGCCGGCGAGGGTGTCGCGCAGGTTGCGCACGATCAGCGGCTCCTCCGCCCCCGGCTCCGGCACCGACAGCGGCGGCCGGCTGGCGCCGAGCACATCGAACACCAGCACCGAGAAGTGGCTGGCGATGGCACGGCCGCTTTCGCTCACCAGGGTGGGCATGGTCACGCCGTGGGGTTCGCAGCACTCCCGCACGGTGGCCACCACGTCGTTGGCGTAGTTCTGCAGGGAGTAGTTGGTGGAGGCGGCGGTGGCGGTGCGGCTGCCGTCGTAATCGATGCCCAGGCCGCCGCCCACATCGAGGAAGCCCATCGGCGCCCCCAGGCGGGTGAGTTCCACGTAGAGCTGGCCGGCCTCCTGAAGGGCGTCCTTGAGCACGGCGATGTCGTTGATCTGGCTGCCGATGTGGAAGTGCAGCAGGCGCAGATCCCCCAGCAGGCCGGCGGCGCGGAGGGCCTCCACGGTGGCGAGCAGATCGGGGATCGAGAGGCCGAACTTGGCCCCTTCCCCCACCGAGCTGCCCCAGCGGCCGGTGCTGCGGGTGGAGAGCTTGGCGCGAATGCCGATGAAGGGTGCCCCCCCCAGCTCGTTGCTGGCGGCGATGATCCGCTCCACCTCATCGGCCTGCTCGATCACCACCACCGGCTGGCGGCCGAGGCGGCGGGCCAGGATTGCCGTTTCGATGTAGCGGCGGTCCTTGTAGCCGTTGCAGATCAGCAGGGCCTCGGGATCGTCCAGCAACGACAGGGCGATCAGCAGCTCGGCCTTGCTGCCGGCCTCCAGGCCGAAGTGCCAGCGGCGGCCGCTTTCCACCAGTTGCTCCACCACGTGGCGCTGCTGGTTGCACTTCACCGGGAACACGCCCTGATAGCGGCCCCGGTAGCCGTACTGGGCGATGGCCCGTTCGAAGGCTGCATGCAGCCGCTCCAGCCGGTCCTCCAGGATGTCGTCGAAGCGGATCAGCAGGGGCAGGCCCAGGTTGCGGCCTTGCAGCTCCCCCACCAGCTCCACCAGATCCAGCGCTCCACCTCGCTCGCCGCGGGGCTGCACGATCACATGGCCCCGTTCGCTCACGGCGAAATAGGGATCGCCCCAGCGGTCGATGCCGTAGAGGGCGGCACCGTCGGCGGCGCTCCAGGTGCCGGTGGGATTGGCGAGCACCATCGGGCCCAGGGTTGTGGTGGATTGCGTCGCAAGGAATCTAGTCAGAGGCGTGGGTGGCGCCTGGGCCATGGCCCCAGCGCCGATGCGGTGCTGGCCGAGCTGGATGGCTTCGGCGAGCACGCTCCAATGAGCACTTGGATCCGTCTGAGATCCACTGAACCTGCTCCCATGGGAAGCGTGACGCCCACCGTTTTGGATGGCCCGCTGGCGGCCAACCCTGGGCTTTCTCTGGATCAGCCATGGGGGCAGCTCGGTCCAGGGCTGGAGGCTCCGGAGATCTGCGAGGCCAAGGCCGCTGCCTAGTCCGGGGCACCCGTGTCACAAACCTGTTGATTCCCCCCCCTAAAGGGGGGAATTGGTGCGAGAACCCTCCCCCCGGTCTGTAGCAACCGTCACTGTGTGTAGAGCGCGTGTAAATCACGTGTTCGCTCCCTCGTTCATGCCACCCCTCCCATGACCTCATCGTCTGCGGCCAGACATCGGACGGCCACCCTTGTCTCAACCCTGACCTCCAGGCTCGCTCGGCTGCGGGGTTGCGGTTCTGGCGCCATTGCTCTGGCCTCCTTCTTGCTGCTGCCCTTGGCGGCAGCCGCCGTGCCGATGGCGCCGCTCACTCCCGAAGCATCAGCCCCTGCTGGCGTCCCCACCGGCATAAACGGTCCAAAGCGCCCCGGCGTGATCCCCCCCGCCTCCCTGAGCCGTGCCGGTGGCTCGGCCGATGGACTGCCGCAAGCCCCGCGTCGGCCGGTTCCCGGGCAGAACGAGGACCTCACCGCGAACAAATAAACCGGCACCCATCGATGCCGTCGTCGCCCCTGGCGGCGTGCTGCGCAGCCATGGCCGTGGCGCCCAGTTCTGGGCTACGGCACATGGCTTGCGGCTGTCTCTAGGGGTACTCTTGTCCAGATCGATGCATTGACATGGGTACAGGTTGCCCCGTAAACTTTATTTCAACTTTTGACATTCCAGTCTTGCGCGCGCAGGCACTTGCATTGATCCCCCACCCCACCCGCAAAGGCGTTTGAGCAATCGGATTGGACTTTACCGACCGTCTCGATGAATTAGAGCCGAACGTCCGGATGGTAAGGAGCTGGATTGCATCTAGTGGCATACGTCTTAGCCTTGTATTTGCCATGAAGAGCCATCTCGCCTTGCTTGGCATCGTCCACTCGGTCCTCGTGCGGAGTCGAATCAAGGGAGTCGTTACCACGGAGGAGGAGGCCCTCCGCCGTGTCCGCCAGAGTAATCCTGGGCTTTTGATCTGCACCGATCAACTGGCGCAGGGTCATGGCTTTTCTCTCTGCAGAAGAGCCATCCAGGTGGTGAGCGATCTCAAAGTGCTGATGGTGCTCACTTCTGATCGGCTCACTTCCGATGGTTCGGATGTCAGTGAAGCTCTGGATAGCGGAGCGATGGCCGTAGTCTGTGAGGAGGATTTCATGTCACCTGAGTTGGAAGTCATGCAGTCGTTATTGGCAGCTGTCAATAACAAGCATTACCTCTCCAGTCGGGCACGATCGCGGATGCAGAACCCCGAATCGATCGTTGAATCGCCGCAGTCGCTTACGCAACGGGAGAAGCAAATCCTGATCCTCATGCTCAAGGGTGCTTCGGATCGGGATATTTCCGAACATCTGGTGATCTCCATCCATACCGTCAAGGAGTACGGAAAAAGCATTCGCCGCAAGTATCAGGTCAAGTCCCGCCTGCAGCTGATCAGCATGCTGCTGGGGCAGCGGCTGGCGCCTGCCGCTCCCCCAGCAACGCGATGAACCTCTCGGGCCTTTAGGCCTCGGGGGGGGAAGGGGTCGAGATTGGTGTGGCTCCCCTGCTCCGAGACCAGGAGCTGGCTCCGTTGACGCTGTAAGGCCATGCGAGCCCGATGCCTAGTCTTCGCTCCTTGCTTGCCAAAGGGCCCGGCCGCCCCCGAGCATGGAGACCTTGCCTTTGTTTTCTGCAGCATGGCCGCCGAACGCTCCTTCATCGCCATCAAGCCCGACGGGGTGCAACGGGGGTTGGTGGGGGAGATCCTCGGCCGCTTCGAGCGCAAGGGCTTCAAGCTGGTGGGCCTGAAGCAGCTCACCCCCAGCCGCGAGTTGGCCGAGAGCCACTACGGCGTGCATCGCGAGCGTCCCTTCTTCGCTGGCTTGGTGGAGTTCATCACCTCCGGCCCGGTGGTGGCGATGGTGTGGGAGGGCGACGGCGTGATCGCCAGTGCCCGCAAGCTGATCGGCGCCACCAAGCCCCTCGAGGCCGAGCCCGGCACGATCCGCGGTGATCTGGCCATCAACATCGGCCGCAATGTGATCCACGGTTCCGATGCCCCGGAAACCGCCGAATTTGAGATCGGCCTCTGGTTTACTTCGGCCGAGCTGAGCGACTGGACGCCCGCCGACCAGGTGTGGCGCACCGAGGGCTGATGGCTCCGCGCCATCCCTGCTCACGGCGGCCGATCTGAGGGGACTGCCCCTCTTCTCCCAAATCACCGATGCCCAGGCCGCCCGCCTCGTGGTGATCCAGGCGGGGCTCGCCAAGGTCAGGGAGCGCGGCATGGTGATCGGCGACCCGCAGGGGATGCGGATCGCCGATCTGCAGCGTCTGCGCAAGCGGGGATTGCTGGCTTAGGTCCTTGGCCCTCCGCCTCAAACGCCCGGGGCGAATTCGCTCATGGCCGAGTTCGGCGTGCCCCGCAGCCGCGGCGGGCCGTCCCCCCCTGCGCCAGCCAGCGGCTGGAGTTCACCGTGATCGGCGTGAGCGTGATCGTGGCCTGCCGGCTGGAGCGCCTCACCTGCCAGTTCCCGGACACGCCGATCCTGATCAGCCAGACCCCGTGGAGGTCTACGGCCTGCTGGGATTGCGCTGACCGTACCCAGCCCTGGCGGCCCTGTTCCATAGGATTGGCCCCAGCCTGGAATCTGCGGAATCCCGATGACAGTGGCCGCCACCGCCTCCCCTTTCTCTGCCGCCACTGACGATCAGGCTGCCTGGGAGGCCGTGATCGGCCTGGAGACCCACGTGCAGCTGGGCACCGACAGCAAGATCTTCACCGCTGCCTCCACCGCCTTCGGCGATGACCCCAACACCCATGTGGATCCGGTTGTCTTCGGCCTGCCGGGCACGTTGCCGGTGCTCAATGCCAAGGTGCTCGAATACGCCGTTAAGGCGGCGCTGGCGCTGAACCTGAAGATCGCCGCGCACAGCAAATTCGATCGCAAGCAATATTTCTATCCTGATCTCCCCAAGAACTACCAGATTTCTCAATACGACGAACCCATTGCCGAAGAAGGCTGGATTGAGGTGGAGGTGGCCGAAAAGGGCAAGGAAACCTATCTCAAAACCATCGGCATCGAGCGGCTCCACATGGAGGAGGATGCGGGCAAGCTGGTGCACGCTGGCAGTGATCGTCTAGCCGGCTCCACCCATTCCATGGTCGATTACAACCGTGCCGGGGTGGCCCTGGCTGAGATTGTGAGCAAGCCGGATTTGCGCACCGGCCGTGAGGCGGCGGAGTATGCCGCGGAGATCCGCCGCATCATGCGCTATCTGGGGGTGAGTGACGGCAACATGCAGGAAGGCTCGCTGCGCTGCGATGTGAACATCTCCGTGCGGCGGGGGCCGGCCGCACCTTTTGGCACGAAGGTGGAGATCAAGAACATGAATTCCTTCTCCGCGATTCAGCGGGCCTGTGAGTATGAAATCCAGCGCCAGATCAAGGCCTATGAGGCCGGTGAGCCGGTGGTTCAGGAAACCCGCCTCTGGGATGAGAGCAAGCAGCTCACCAAGAGCATGCGCAGCAAGGAAGGCGCCAGCGACTACCGCTATTTCCCCGATCCGGATCTGGGGCCGATCGAGGTGAGCAGCGAGCAGCGCGAGGCCTGGCGCGCGGAGCTTCCGGAACTGCCCGCCGCCAAGCGCCATCGCTATGCCGATCAGCTGGGTCTCTCGATCTACGACGCCCGCGTGCTCACCGATGAGCGGCCGATGGCGGAATACTTCGAGGCCGCCGTGGCCGCCGGTGCCGATGCCAAGGCGGTGGCTAACTGGATCACCGGCGACATCGCCGCCCATGTGAATGCCGAGCGCCTCTCCTACACCACCCTGCCCCTGCGTCCGGAGCAGTTGGCCGAGATGGTGGGCCTGATCGAGGGCGGCGCCATCAGCGGCAAGATCGCCAAGGAGATCCTGCCGGAACTGTTGGAGAAGGGCGGCTCCGCCAAGGCGATCGTGGAGGCCCGCGGCCTGGGGATGATCAGCGATCCAGCGGCGATCACGGCGATTGTGGAGGAGCTGCTGGCGGCCCACCCCGAGGAGGTGGAGGCCTTCCGGGGCGGCAAGACCAAGCTGCAGGGCTTCTTCGTGGGGCAGCTGATGAAGAAGACCGGCGGCAAGGCCGATCCCAAGCTTGCCAACCAGATCCTCAATACCAAGCTAAAGGGCTGAGGTTCAGCGAACGATCGTTTCTCAGTCGCCTGGCCCTGGATTCGTCCTCCGAACGAACCCTCTCCTGAATCCGGCCTGCCTGGGCCCGGGGATGGAGCCGGGTGAGATCCGAGGTGATCAGGCAGCTGTGTTCAGCTCGTGGAGATCGTGTGGTCAGGTCGTGGAGATCAACGGCTCGCGACGGGCAAGTGGTGGCAGTGCTGATCGATGGAGGTCAGGCGAAGCGGCCCCAGTGGAAGGCCTTCAGCAGCCCATCGTCGTTTTTCTGGCCCAGCAGCGCTCCGGCCACCAGCTCCGCGCTGATCGCCGCTAACAGCACCCCGTTGCGGTGGTGGCCGGTGGCCAGCCACAACCCACCGATCGGCCCTTTTCCCAACAGCGGCGCCTGGTCCGGCGTGCAGGGGCGGAAGCCCCACCAGCGCTCCATCGGCGGCCAGCCCGTGGCGGTGGGGAAGAGAGCATCCATGCCCGCCTGGAGTTGGCGCTGGCCCGCCGGGGTGAGCCCCTCACCGAAGCCGGCCTCCGCTTCGCTGGTGGCCCCCACCACCAGCAGCCCGTCCTCGCGGGGCACCAGGTAGGTGCCGGGACCGAACACCACCCGGCTCAGGGCGCCGATCGGTCCCTGCAGCGAGAGCATCTGCCCCTTCACCGGAAACACCGGAAGCCCCGGCAGCAGCTGGGCGCTCCAGGCGCCGCCGCAGAGCACCGCCTCGCGGCAGGGGAGGGTGAGCTCCTGGCCATCGGCCCGCCGCAGGCGCACCGCCGCCAGTTGCACGCTGGGCTCCTGGATCGGTTCGCGGCCATCCCTGGCGCCGGGGAGGGGAGGAGGCGTTGTTGCAACGGCCCCACCTTCGGGTTCCGTGACCAGCCCCAGCACCTCGCAGCCCTCCTCGAACCGGACACCCCGGTGCACGCAGGCCCGCTCCAGGGCCCGCATCAGGCGGCGGCGGTTGTCGATCTGGCCGTCTTTGGGGAACAGCAGGCCCGCCCGCCAGGTCGGGCCGATCCCGGGGATCTCCCTCTCCAGGCCAGAGCGATCCAGCCGCTGGCCGTGGGCCGCGGTTGGGTAGGCATCCCGTTCGGCGGCGCTGGCGAAGGGCACCACAATCCCGCAGATCCGCAGGCCGCAGGCCAGGCCGCTGTCGGATTCGATCCGCGCCACCCAGGCGGGGATCCGCTCCAGGCTGCGCTGTCCCAGTTCGAGTAGGCGGCCGTCCAGGCCCTCGGCATGGGGGGCCAGCATGCCCGCCGCCACGAAGCCAGCCGCTTCGCTGCGCCGCCGACTGAGCACGGTGGCCGCCCGGCCTTGGCGGGCCAGTTGATGGGCGAGGGCCAGGCCGATCAGGCCGCCACCGAGGATCAGCACCGGATCGGTGTCGGGATCGGGGCCGGGTTCAGCGCTGGTGCCTGTCGGCATGGTCAAGCCGTTTCGCTCTGAATCATCTCCGCATCCCGGCCCTGCCGCTGGATCTCTCGGCCCGTGGAGATCCCGGTGCGGTGATGCCGACAACCCGTGCCGTGCCTGAGGGTTGGGAAGCCCGCCAGGACAACAGGCCGAACACGATGGTCGGATTGTGACTTGGATCACAGTCCAGGGGGGTTCCTTATGAGCAAAGTGGATGCGGGATCCGCATTGAGCCTTGAAGGCCATGGCCCTGCACACTTCCTTCCAGGCGTCACCCCGACCGGCCTGCCGGTTCCAGGCACGGTCGGTATTGAGGCGCTGGGGTCAGGGTCTGATTCCGGGCACCGTTCTGGCCCTGGCACCCCTGGCGATCACGGAGCCCGCCATCGCCGGCGACAGCACCCGCTCCATGCCCGCCAACCGGGAGGGAGGCGGCAGCCGCGATGCCTGTCAGGCCCGCCGTTTGGTTCATCTGGTGCCGATCTCCGATCGCTTCGCCCCTGGTGAGCCCCGCAGGATCGCCGTGCTTGAGGGCACCGCGCCCCGCCCGGCACCCCTGCAAGTGCGGATCGGTTCGCTGGGGGTCTGGACGTTGCCGGCCGAAACGGTCGGCATCCGGGTGTTCACCATTCCTCCCGTGGCCACCGAACTGCTCTGGGAGACCTCGCCGCTGTGCACCTCGGCCCAGGATCCGATCGGGGCGCCGCCCGCCCGCTCCTGGCTGCTGCCCCGCAGTGCGGTCGCGGCCGACCAGGAGGCCGACCAGCTGGTGCGTCTGCAGCTCCAGGATCTCTCCCGGCGTTGTGGTTCCACGGTGGAGGCTGCATCTTTGCTGCGGGCCTTCGCCTTAGAGCACCTCGCGCCGGTGCTGCCGGCTCAGCTGTCCATCCGCTGCGAGCCGCTTACTCCGCTGTCCTTCAAGGCGCCCTAGGCGGATTTCTCCTCCAGCAGCTCCCACACCTCCACCGCTGTGGAGCGGCCGCTCAGCGGCAGCGTTCCCCAGAGTTTCCACGGTGCCCGAATCGTTTCCCGCACCAAGGCGAGGGTGGTATCCGAGAGCAGTACCCGGCAGATCGGCGATGGCCCGTCGTTGCGCTGCAGACCTTCGATGCGGGCCGCGCAATTCACGGTGTCTCCCACCACGCTGAACTCCCAGCGCTCCGGGGTGCCCACCGATCCCGCCAGAACTGGGCCGGTATGCACGCCGACGCGCACCCGCATCTCCGGCAGCCCCTCTGCCTTGAGCAAGGCATTCAGGACCACCAGGGCCCGGCGAATGCCCGCCGCCGCCTGCACCGCCGCCAGGGCCTCCAGCTGGGTGCCCCGGTCGAGGGGAGCCCCGAAGACCGCCAGCAGGCCGTCGCCGGTGAACTTGTTCACCAGCCCCCCCTGTCCTTGCACGGGTCCCACCATCGCTGCCATGCCCCGGTTCAGCCAGGCCAGCAGCGCTTCGGGATCGAGTTGTTCGGCCACCCGGGTGAAGTGCTCGATGTCGGTGAACAGCACGGTGAGTTCGAGCCTGCGGCCGGGGAAACGGCCGCCTTCGAGCAGCAGTTCCCGTTGCCGCCACAGCTCACCTGCCACCGAGGTGGAGGTTGTCTGCTGCAGCAGACCCTGCAGTTCCTGGCGCTGCTGCTGCTGCTCCTGGGCCCGCCGGGTCCAGGCCGCGGCTGCCACGGCCGCCAGGGCCGCCAGCGGGGAGGCCGCGTCAAACCACCAGCCGCTTGCCAGGCTCACTGCCGTGGCCACCACCATGCCGATGGCCACGGCCAGCATGGTGATCTGGCTGCGGCGCAGAGCCCCGATTCCTTCCCCAAGGGCGACCCCCGCCAGCACGGCCGCCACCAGCAGAGCGGTGTTCAGCCAGGGCGGCGCCGCCCTCAGGCCCAGGGGCCGGCCCTCCTGGAGGGCAATCAGGGCCGCCAGGCGGTGGGCATGGACTTCCACCCCCGCAAGCCGCAGGGATCGGCCAGGGTGGGGGCCCGTGAAGGGCACCCGGAAGCCGTCCCGCAGGGACGGCGCCGTGCTGCCGATCAGCACCAGGGATCCCCGCAGGCTTCCCTCTGGCACCTGTCCCGCCAGCAGCTCCCGCAAGGACCAGGTGGGGAAGCTGCCGAGGCGATGGAAGGCCAGCATCCGCTGCACACCGCCATGGTCGAGGCCGTGGTAGCCGCCGCTGTTCGCTTGCAGCGGCTGGATCCAGGCCGGATCCCGCTCCAGGGCCTCCCGGAGGGGCCGGCCCCCGTGGCCCACCTCCAGCATCCGCAGCGGCAGCGGCACCAGCGCCGATCCCATGCCCCGCACGAACAGCAGATCCCGACGCACCACGTCGTCGGGATCCACCACTAGGTCGTTGTAGGCCTGGCGGCTGGCCGGGGTGCCGCGGATCGCTCTGATCCCATCCACATGGCTGAACACCGAGACCAGCCGCGGGTTGCTTTTGCTCAGTTGCCTCAGGGCGCCATGGGCATCGCCCACCCCGATGTCCCGGTAGAGGTCGAGGCCGATCACGGCGGCTCCGGCTTGATCAAGCCGCTCGATGGCCCGGATCAACAGGGCATCCTCGAGGGGCCAGCCCAGCTGCTGCAGATCCTGTTCATCGATGCCGATCAGCCGTACCGGGGTGGCGGCGCCGTTCGGCGCAGGGCGGAGACGAACGGTGAGGTCGTAGAGGATCAGGTTGGCGGTCTGCATCAGCCTGCTGCTCTGCAGCACCAAGAGCACCAGGGCGGCAGCCGCATAGGGCCCCAGCTGGATGGCGACCCGTCGCCAGAGCCGTGCTCCCCCTGCCCTGACCATCCCCGTCGGTTGGCTCTGTGGCAGGCGCGGTGAGATCACTCAGAAGCGGTAGCTGATCCGGCTGTAGAGGCCGTTGTTGAGTAGCCAACCCTGGAGAAGGTTGGCGGTGGAGCCGCCGAACTGACTCACCCAGCCCATTTCCAGCAGCCAGTGCTGGCCCTGCAGCCAGCGCACCAGCACCCCCCCAGCCCCGATATCCCCGGAGATCGTTCCCGCCTGGAGGCTGGTGCTGATGCGGCCCGCTCCGAGGAAGGGCACTAGCTGGATCTCGGCCACCCCCCGTTGCCAGGCGCTCCAGCTGAGTTCGGTTTCGCCGAACAGGCCACTGTCGCCGCTGATCACCTGGCCGGGTAGACCCCGCAGGCCGTTGTCGCTGCCGAGGCTGATCCCCATCGCGCCGGTGAGCGGGGTTAGGGCCCGCTGGGCGCCCCCCTGCAGGATCAGCTGCCAACGCCGCGCCGGGCGCCAGCTGCCGCTGAACTGCAGGCCCAGCGCCCGGGACCTGCCGGGATCAATGCCATAGAAACCCAGGATCTGCCGTTGTTCGGCGGTGCTCAGGCCCGCCACACCCTGGAGGCCGTAGGCACTCCCACTCCAGCTGATCCGTTCACCGCGTCCCTCGGCCGCCAGGCCGAAGCGCAGGAAGCCCGTGCGCAGCCAGCCGTCGCTGCCGGCTCCGAGCAGCATGGGGAAGGCGCGGGCCCCGAGGTAGCCGTCCGTGCGATTCAGGCTCAGTCCCGCGAAGCCGAACCAGCGGCTGCTGAGGGTTTCGCCGAGGCTGTATTGGGCCTGGGTCAGCACCTGCAGTTGGCGGAAGGAGAGGTCCGGCCCGGGGCTGTTGAATTCGATCAGGTTGCGTCGGCTGGCGCCGAAGGCTCCGCTGATCTGCAGCCGGTCCCCCAGGGGCAGGGTGTAGCTGATCGAGGCCAGGCTGTAGCCCAGGTCTGGCTGGCTGTCGGTGTTCGCCTCGCCGTAGAGGAGCAGGGTGTCGCCGCTCGTCACCAGATCGCCCTGCAGCAGGGTGGCCAGCCCCCGAAACTGGCCGCTGCCCGGGCTGCCGTCGTTCCGCAGCGAGAGGTCACCTTGAAGGGTCCGCCGCCCGGAGTCCACCGTGATCACCAGCACGGCCCGTGTGGGGTCACTGCCGAGTCGGTTCAGGCTTGACTGGAGTCCCGCCACCCCGCTCAGGCGCTCCATCCGGGCCACCCGGGCCTCTAGCTCCGGCAGGCGCAGCACCGTGCCCTGCAGGGGGAGCAGCAGGTTCCGCAGGCGCCGGTTCAGGCGCCTATCGGGGCCTTCCACCCGCACCTCCGCGATCCGGCCTTCCACCACCTCCAGCAGGCCGGCCGGTGGGTCCGGCCGCGTGTAGACCCGCGTGTTGGTGTAGCCATCGGCGTAGAGCCGGCTGCTGAGGGCCGCGGCGCAGGCCTGCAGCCGGGCGGCGGCCTCCTGGATGTCCGCGCAGGGGGCGAGGATGGCGCGCAGGGTGGCGGCGTTGTAAAGGGTGAGGCCCTGGACCTGCGGGAGGGCTGGCTTTGCTGGCGCCTGCCCTGGTGTGGGGGGTGGCGGACCGGCGGGAGGCTGCGCGGGTGACACCTCCTCTCGGTTCGGCGCTGTGCGGGGGGCCTCCCCGGGCACGATCAGGTCACGGGGTCGACCAGCAGGAATGGATCCCCCGGGCCGAGCCTCGGGGGATCCTTGCCGCTGGCTGGGGGCCGGCAACCGGACCGGCCCAGGCTGCAGCGGTGGCGCGACGAGCTGGGCGAGCAGGAGCGGCAGCACTCAGAGGTCGGTCTTGATGGGGCGGCCCGTGGTGGTTGGCCTGACCGACGTCAAGCCCTCGGACAGGTTCAGATTTTTCAGGAGCACGTAGTCGATGGCTTGGGCCGGCAGGACAGTGGCGTCGCCAAGGACAAGCTGGGCAATCACGCTGCCTCTGTTACGTTCGGAGCCGTAAGGATAGCGGTCATTGGGGTAGGAGGCGAGAATGCCGATCGGTTCGTGGTAAACGAAGACAAGGCCCCGGTTCAACGGGATCGGTTCATCGCCGATCTGCTTGTAGACCGTGCTGTTGCTGCGGCTGGTCTGCAGGATCTGCTGGTTGAAGCGAAGGTTGCCGGTGTTCAACACAATCGTGCTGCCACGCTCACCCCGAGTGAGAAGAAAGTTGCCTCTGGGGTCCTTCTGGATCACCCGGGTCACCCCTTTGTAGGTGGGAATCTGAAGGGGCCCCTGAGAATGTTGCTTCTGGGGTGTGGTGGAAGGTTGGGCCGCCCGGGCGTTGGGTCCCTGGATCAGGGCAACCATCGCCTGCTGCAGCCACTGCAGCCCCTGGCTCCAAGGGGCTGTGGCCGACCACCAGCGCTCCCAGGGGGTCAGCAGGGCATCCCGACCGCGCAGGGCCGTGGCCTGGAGGGCATTGATGGCGATTGAGGCGACGGGACAGGTCCCGGTTGCGTCGGTGATCGCTGCAAAGTTGGCGTCCGCCGGATTGGCCTTGGTGGCGGTCGCGATCTTCTCCCCCCCTTTGCCCGGCTGGCCGGCTGCATTGGGAGCGGTCATCTGCAGGCAACGATCGATATAGATGATGTCGCTGTTGAGTGTCGACAGGATGACATTGTCATTCTCGCCGCCCTGGATGCCAGATACTCTGCAATTGACGCCGGAAGCCTGGCAATTCACTGAGGCGGGTGGATTGCCGACCACAAAGGTATCGGCACCAACGTCAGGATTATTGCCTCCTTGTAGAATATTGGTACCCAGGCTGCCAATCAGGACTTCGGTCTGGTCAGGGTTTCCGTTTGCATTGATGGTTCTATTGCTGGAACCTCTGAGCGTGAGTTTGGTCACCTTGTTGGTAAACGGAGCACTCTTCAGGTCGATGGGGACCGCCCCTGGTGCAAGCACCGGAGACCAGAAATAGGTATCGCTATTGCGATTGAATCCTGCCACGGCATTCAGTTTGCAGAAGGCCGGCTTGTTGATCGAGCAGTATTGATCATCTGCCTGCGCCGGTGCGCTCAGCAGGCAGGTGAGTGCACCGGCGCAGGCCATCAACACCCCTTGAGGGCGGCGGCTAAGGCTGGAAAGAAGCAGGCGGGAGGTTGATAAGGCGGTCATGGTGGATCTCGAATCGGGTGGAATGAATCAGCCGGAACGAATCAAGAGTTTTGGGGTGATCGGGTCGCCCTGAGGCGCCGATCTGGCTTCACCAGGGGCTGCCGGAGAGGGTCATGCCAGCCCAGAAGTACGGATGGCTCAGGCCTTCGGCAAGGCGCAGCCAGTCGCCGGGGGAGAGGCCGGCCAGCAGGGTTCTGGCCTGGGCGTCCACGATCCGGTCGTCCTGCAGCCGGATGGCTCCCTGGCGGAAGGCCAGCCGGGTGACCCGCAGGGCCTCGTCCTTCGGCAGGCCCCGGGCCAGTTGGCGGTAGAACTCCACGAAGAAGGCGGCGCTCACCGCGTCGTCCACGAACCAGAGGGTGCCCAGGGCGCTGCGGCTGCCGGTGCGGAGGGCCAGGCCCACCAGCCCAAGTTCGCTCTGCTCATCGCCCAGAGCGGTGCGGCAGGCGCTCAGGCTCAGGAGATCAAGCCCTCCCCGGCTCGGGCCCTCCCGCAGGCTGCGGGCCAGGTCGGAGAGGTTGAGATCGCCGGAGGACGTGTAGAGGCGTGCCACGGTTGGCTGCCCCCCCAGGAACAGGGCGTGGGTGGCCAGATGCACGCGGCGGTAGTTGGTGCTGCCGGCGGCGCGCAACAGGCTCCGGTCACTGAAGCCGGTGTCGAGCAGGAGATCGGAGCTGTTCTCCGCCGCCAGGGTCTGGAGCTCTTGGCGCACCAGGGGCAGCTCCGCCAGGCCGTTGGGGAAACGGCTGCTGCCGCCGAGCAGCATGCGGCCCGGGCCCGGGATGCCGGCGGTGGCGGTCAGGTTGGTGAGGCCCAGCGACGGGGTGAGGGTGAGGGCGTAGGCGTCCCCCAGCAGCACGCCGGGGGCCACCGGCAGGGCGGCGTAGGGGATCGCCTGCAGGCCCCGGTCCACGCTCAGCAGCAGCGCATTGATGCCGTCCTTGCGGAGCGAGGGCAGCAGGGGTTGCAGCAGCAGTTGCGAGAGCTGGGCCGAGGCGGTGCCGGGGGACTCCAGGTCCGGTTGCTCCATGCGGCTGAGCTGCTGCTGGAGCCTGGCGATCAGGCTGCGCAGCCGGACCTCGGGCACGTCCACCCTCCAGCCCTGCACGTCCCCCTGGGGGGGTAGATAGAGGAGATCGAGGGTCCCGTCTCCCCGGCTGCCGGGGGTGAGGCTCAGCCGCACGATGGCAGGGCGATAGGGCCTGCCCGGGCGGAGCTCTTGGCGTGTGCCCATGGCCCTCAGCTGCTCCTGCAGCCAGGCCGTGGTGGGGATCTGGCCGGCACCTGGGGCGGAAGCCAGCCCCAGGCCCTCCAGGGTGGTCCGTTGGCCCCGCTGCTCCGATTGGCTGAAGCCCAGAGCGGCGGTCGCCGCATCCAGGCTGGACTGACGGCTGGTGCCGCTCGCGCTCGCCACCGCAGTGACCCTGCTTCCGCTGGGCTGGGGATCGACCTTGCTGCTGGCGTTTTCGATCGGGCTGGAGGCAGCCACAAGGCTCACGGCGTTGCTGGGCACCGGGTCCGGCGGAAGCGTGCGGGGGGTCAGGGAGGAGGAAGGAGTGGGGGGAGGGGAGGAGGAAGGAGTGGGGGGAGGGGAGGAGGAAGGAGTGGGGAGAGGGGAGAGGAGCGCCACGATCGGAGCCGCCCCTTCCTTGCCCAGGACCTTCTCCAGCTCTTCCGGGGTGGGATTGGTGATCGGAGGCGGTGGTGGCTTGGGATCCAGGGGGTTGACCCGTTGAATCGTGATCACCGGAGGATCGGTGGGCACCGGGGCGGGCGTGATCACCACCTGGACCGCGGACTTCACCCCCAACGTGCGGCTTCGATCGATCAGCTTGCCCAGCACCGGATCCTGTCCACTGATCGGTCTATCCGTAGTTCCGGTGATCGGTGGATTCAGCAGGGCCGTCTGGCCACTGCGCAGGTTGATGCCCTCCAGCGGCGCTTCAGCGCCTCGCACCAGCGAGCTGCCCTGAAGGTCGGCCGGCGAGAGCGAGGCCAGCGTGACCGTGCTGTCCTGGCCGCCATCCACCTGGCTTCCCCGGATCGCCAGGCCCCCGGCGCTCCATAGCTCCAGCTGCCCCGGTCGCCCCACCAGCAGCGGTTGGGAGTCGTCGTAGGGATTGCTGAACCTGTAGGCGGCGCTCGAATCGCTGCGGTTCAGCAGAGTGGAATCCAGCACCTCCAGGGAGGAGTTGGCTGAGCGGTTGAGCAGGGTGATCCGACCACCGAAGGCCTCCAGGTTGGCCGGGGCAGCTGGAGGATGACTGCCAGCGTCGAACTGCGATCCGTTGCTGATCCGGATGCCCCCATCGCTAACCAGCACGAGGCGTCCCTGGGGAAACACACCAATCGGATTGTTGCTGTTGTCCTCGGTCAAGGCCATGGCGTCCCCAACGTCATGGATATCGTCGATCGGGATTTCGGCCCCGGTCGTCGCATCGAACAGGAAGGGCTGCAGCACGCCCTCCCGGGTGTGGGTGAGCGCTTCGAGAAGGCTGCTCTCCACGTTGATCGGCCGGGTCGCGGAGGTGTTGAGCAGCGTGATCTCCCCGCCGCTGAAGGGCAACCAGGTGTCCCAGTCGGCAGTGATGCCGTCGGAGCTGGGGGCCCGGCCGCTTTCGGTGAGCAGCTGGCTCGCCCGGATCCCGATCCCTCCAGCACTGCTGAGCCGGATGTCGCCTGAGCCGGCGCCGCCCCGGGCCGACAGGGTGCTGGCGTCGATCTGGATTCCCTCAGCGGCGCCCCGCGCCGCGATGCCGATGTTGCCGGCCAGGTTGACGCTCGCATCAGCGCTGAGCGTGCTGGCAGAGATTCGTACGGCCCGCTCGCTTTCGAGAACCACATTGCCGCTGGTCGAGACCAGGGAGATGGCTGCCGAATCCAGGGGGAGCTTGCCCTGGCTGGCCAGGTCTTGCCGCAGCTTGTCGTTATGGAGATCCTGGCTGGCATTGAGCTGGCTGCCATCGCGGATGACCAGATCACCGCTGGCTTGCAGATGGATCAGGGGGGTGTTCGCGTAGGTCGCCGCTCCCAGGGTTCTCAACGCTGGGGCGCTGAGCTCGGCGAGGCTGTGTGCCTCCAGATCAAGGCGGCTGTTGCTGAGCTGGATGCCTCCCTCCGGAGCGGTGCTCTGCAGCTGGATCAGGCCCTTGGGCGCCTCGATCACGCTGTTGGTGAGATCCACCGAACCGCCGATCACCTGCACGTTGAAGCCCTGGAGGGTGCTGTTCGTGAGGGTGATTCCACCTTCCCGTTCACCGATTGGGGTGAGGGTGCGCAGGGTCACCAGGCCCCGCTGGCCCGGGCTGCCCGCGCTGATCTGCAGGTCGCTGAGATCGAGGTGTTGGGCCTGGAGGGTCAGCTTCTCACCAGCCTCGAGGGAACTGCCTGCGCCCGCCACCGTTTGCAGGCCGGATAGAGGCGCCTGAATCAGCAGGGAACGGTCCACCTGGAGCCGCCCCCCGGCCAGCACCACCGGGCCCGGCGCTGCCAGCCCAAGGTCGTTCAGGGTGGCCTTCGACACCGTGGCCGGCTGGCTGGAATCGGGAACACCGCTCAGGCCAGCGGCTTCCGCAGCCGTGGTGCGCAGCACATCGAAACCCGAGCCCTGGCCCAGATTCAGGCTGGTGGCCGTGCTCAGCAGCAGCGTGTTCACGGGCGAGAAGCTGGCTCCACGGCCGAGCCAGATCCCCCCGGGCGACAGCCAGTAGAGGTTCGCCGCTTCGCTCAGGGCCAGGGGCTTGTTGAGGAAGGTGCCCTGGGGATGGGTCACGCCCACCACCACGTTGGTGCGGCCGCGGTTGTCGATGGTCACGCCGTCCACCCCCTGGCGGGTGTCGAACTGGCGGAAGCGATAGAAGCCGTTGGGGCCGGCGCCGATGCCCCCGTCCACCCGGCAGGTGCCCGCCTGGCAGCTGCCTCCATCGCTGCCGTTGACCCGCGTGTTCAGGCCTCCGCCCACCACTTGGGCAGAGGCGGGAGCGGCGAGACCGCTGAGCAGCAGGGCCAACAGCCGCCGACCAAGCTGCGGAGGGGGAATGGCTTCGGGTCGGGCGGAGGGAGCCATGGGTCCAGCACGTAGCCAGGGTCCGTTATTTGGCCAGGGATCGAGGAGACAACAGCGCGGGAAGAACCCGGCTGGATGGCCTCGGATTGATCAGAAAGATCGGCCTTTATTCATTAGAGGTGCTCTGGGGCATCTCGGGTGTGATGAAAGTCACAACCGGTCGTGGACCGTTGCATCACGCTGGGGTCATGGCATCGGATCCTGCTCCATCCGGCGGTGGCTCCAGGCTCGATCTGGCCAGCTATGCCCTGTTCGCCGATCTGAGGGAGGAGCAACGCTCTCAGTTGCTCGACCAGCACCGGGTCCTGCGCTTCATGGCCGGTCGGCCGCTGCTGCACGAGCAGGATGACGGGCAGGGCCTGTTCCTGTTCCGTCGAGGCATCGCCAAGGTTCGGAGCATCGATGTTGAGGGCCAGGAGGTGGTGTTGTCCCTCCTGGGACCAGGGGATCTCTGCGGTGAGATGGCCATTTTGCAAGGGGCCCCCCGCAGCGCCGACGTGATCTGTCTGACCGACTGTGAGCTCGTGCTGCTGCGGGCGGCTCCCTTCCAGGCCATGCTCCACCGGGAGCCCCGTTTGGCCCTGGCCCTGGCCCGGCTGGAGGCCAGGCGGCTGCAGAACCTCAACCGTCGCTTCGTGCGGCGGGAATCGAGTGCGGCGGCCCGGCTCCTGCAGGTGCTGGAGGATCTGGCCATCCGCACCGCGCCGGAAGCGCCACCCACGGCGCCGATCCCGCCCCTGCCCCAGCGGGAACTGGCAGCCCTGTCGGGCCTCGCCCGCGAAACCGCCTCCCGCACCCTGGTGCGACTGCGGCGCCAGGGACTGGTCGAGCAGTTGCCGGGGGGGCGGTTGCGGCTGGTGACCCGTGAGCAGCGAGGGAGGCTCGGGCCCAACCCAGTCCCCCCGCCAGTGGTTGCGTCAACTCCTAGGGGGAGTGAGGACGACGTGGATGCCATGGCCTATCGGCGCTGATCGCCGGCCGGGTGGGTTCCGGCTTCTGGCGGGCCCTGCAGCGCCGCCCGCACCGCATCCTCCAGGGCCTCGGGATTGCCGCGGTTCACAATGAACTGCTCCACCAGCGGGCGCTTGCGGGCCAGGGGCCACTGAGCGGCGATGCGGGCCCGGGCCTCGGCCTCGCTGAGCCGATCGCGCCCGATCAGTCGCTCCAGCTGCTGGTGCTCGTCGCAGTCCACCAGCCACACCTCGCTGCACAGGGATTCGAGCCCGGCCTCGAACAGCAGCGGCACCATCAGCACCAGCGTGGGCGCCGCCGCCAGCCGCTCCAGTTCCGCCGAGAAGCGCTGCCGCACCAGCGGATGCACCAGTTCCTCCAGCCAGCGGCGTTCGAGGGCGTCGGCGAACACGATCCGGCCGAGGGCGGCCCGGTCGATCGTCATTCCGGTATCGGGGGCCTGCCCCTCGACGCCTGGTCGCACCGTTTCGCCATACCGCTCCAGCACCGCCAGGGCAGCGGGGCTTCCTGGGGCCAAGGCCTCGCGGGCGAAGCGATCCGCATCGAGCACCGGCAGGCCATGGCGTTCCGCCAGCAGGCGGGCCACCGAGCTCTTGCCGCTGGCGATGCCGCCGGTGAGGCCGATCCGCCGTTGCCGGCCGGACCAGCGGGGCTGGTTGAGCTCCTCCAGCCGGGCCGGCGGCCCCAGCTGCTCCAACTGGAAGCTCTGGCCATAGCTGAGGGTGGGCCGCTCCGAATAGAAGCGGCTGCGCTGGGGCGGCCGCAGACGCTGGGTGAGCCCTGTCAGGCGGCTGCGCAGCCGTAGACCCAGCAGCACCGCCCCCTGCAACGCCGTGGGCGGCTCGGGCCAGCCCAGGGCCGCGGCCTCGGGAGCGCTCAGCAGCGATCCCAGCACCCGGGCCAGCCCCGGTCGAAGTGGCGCCGGCCAGTCGGCCAGGAGCATGGCGAGGGTGGCGTCGGCCACCCGGCGGTTGCTGGGGGCGCTGGCAAAGGCCTCGGCCTCAACGGCCTGGTTGAAGGCGACCAGCTCCGCCAGGGTGGCGGGGATGGCCGGAATGCCCATGCGCTCTCCCACCAGAGCCCAGAAGCGGAACAGGGCTTCCTCTTCCACGGCGCTGAGAGCCCGCCAGCCGTAGCGGGCCAGCCAGCGGATCGGTTCGCACACGAAAGTGGAGAGCACGTAGAGGTAGTCGCGATCGCTGATCGCGAAGGCCCCGTGGATGCGGTTCATGCGGGCAATCACGGCGGCGCCGGCCGGGCTGGTGGGGCCGTGGCGCAGCAGCTCGGCCACCATCAGGCCGGTGTCGTCGTAGCGCTTGCGGGGGCGCTGCTCGAATTCGCCGCTGCGGCTCAGCAGGCCGGAGATGGAAGGCACGCAGAAGGTCTTGAGCAGGGCCAGCTCCAGGGCACGGGTGATGTCCCAGGGGAAGAGGGTTCCAGCCAGGTGGCGGCAGAGGGCGATGGCGGCGGCGTCTCGGGCGTCGGGGTCGCCGGCCAGGGCGTTGGTGACCAAGGCGTTGTTGTCATCGGCGCTGCTGCCGCCCTGGGCCGCCCCGGCCCCTGCTTCCATCCGCCCTTCGCCGTCCCCCCCCGCTGCCTCCACGCCTGAATGCCTCCACGATTGAATGCCTCTGGATGGGGCCAGTGTCGCGCCGCCGCCGGCCGCGTGCTCCCAGCCCAGCCCAGGGGAGGATGGCGCCAGCCCGATCCCCCTTCGCCGTGGTCCCCTCAGCGTCCGCCCCTGGCCCCTGGCAGCCGATCCCCGGTGGTCTCACCGCTCCACAGGGCTTCCTGGCGGCAGGCATCACGGCGGGCCTCAAGCCCTCCGGCAACCCTGATCTCTCCTTGCTGCTGGCGCCGGAGGGTGCGGTCTGCGCCGGCAGCTTCACCACCTCCCTGGTGCGGGCCGCCTGCGTGGACCTCTGCGCTGAACGGCTTCAGGCCAGCGGCGGCAGGGCCCGGGCGGTGCTCACCAATTCCGGCCAGGCCAACGCCTGCACCGGCGAGCGGGGCCTGGCCGACAGCCTCACGGCCACTGCCGCGCTGGCGGAGCGGCTGGGGCTGGAGCCGGAGCAGGTGCTGATCTGCTCCACGGGCGTGATTGGTGTGCCGATCCCGATGGACACCCTGGTGGCGGGCCTCGATCCGCTGGTGGCGGCCCTGAGCGCGGAGGGGGGCGAGGCGGCTGCCCGCGCCATCCTCACCACGGATTTGGTGGAGAAGCAGATCTCCCTGGAGGCCAGCCTCGGCGGCCGGCCGGTGCGGATCGGCGGCATGGCCAAAGGCTCCGGGATGATCCACCCGGACATGGCCACGATGCTGGGCTATCTCAGCTGCGATGCCGCGGTGCCGCCCGTGGAATGGCAGGCGATGGTGAGTCGGGCGGTGGCGCGCTCGTTCAACGCGATCACGGTGGACGGCGACACCAGCACCAACGACACCTTCCTGGCCTTTGCCGGCGGCGAGCCCCTGGGCGCCGAGCACTGGGATGCGTTGGAGGCGGGAGTCACGGCGGTGGCCCAGCACCTGGCGCGCGCCATCGCCCGTGATGGAGAAGGCGCCACCTGCCTGATCGAGGTGCGAGTGGAGGGGGCCGCTGATGAGGCCGGCGCCCGGGCGATCGCGCGCACGGTCTGCGGTTCCTCGCTGGTGAAGTGCGCCGTGCATGGCCGCGACCCGAATTGGGGCCGGATCGTGGCGGCGGCGGGCCGCGCCGGGGTGCCCTTTGATCCGGAGGCGGTGGCCCTCTGGCTGGGCGAGCACCAGCTGATGGAACGGGGCCAGCCCCTGGGCTTCGATCGCCCGGCCGCCAGCACCTACCTCCGGGCCTGCGCGGCCGGCTCCTACCTGGGCGGTCCCGGCCCCGTGGGCGACACGGTGATGATCCGTCTGCAGGTGGGCGCGGGCCCCGGAGCCGGCACCGCCTGGGGCTGCGACCTTTCGGATCAGTACGTGCGGATCAATGCCGATTACACGACATAATTAAAAAAACCTTGTCATGGCAAGGGTTTAGGCGGGCAAATTTCGGGCGTATCACTGGTGATTGCCCTGGCGTCCCCCTCCCGAACCTGCTGCCGAACCGCTCATTGTTAGTGCTCCACGAAGGTCAGCGAGGCGCCCCCGAAGGTCTTTAGGATTTCTTCCACCAAAAAGTAATACTGGCAACCACAGAGGGTGGGTTCGCTTGACATCATTTATTCAACGCATCAGGAACAAATGGGTCAAGAGCAGATCAACATTTTGCCAACGGCACTGCGCTGGGATGGCAATGGGGAACTCTGTTCTGACATTTTGAAGTGTCTCATTGATCGACTCCAAGCACAAGAAGTCAATTCCCAGAATCAAAATGTAACGGTTCAGGGCAGGCGCTGATTGGTTTGCCTCCCAGGTCATTCATGACCCAACATGTTGCTCAGGGTATCCAACTGGCTCTGGTCGCCCTTGCCTTTGGCGGTCTTCAGGTCTGGTGGATCACCAGCACTCTGAGGAAGCGTGAACTGGCAAAACCGCTGAGCGAGGACGCATTCCGCAAGACCCAGGACTCCCCTTGCAACCACTGAAGTTCTGGCAGTTGACGCAGCGGGGAGGGACTGGTGCCATCTGTGGCGGTTGAGCAAAACCCAGTCCCAAAGGGCAGAATGGGCGGAAGTGACCAGTCTCAGTGACAGACTCGGCGACATTCACCACTCCCGACACCGAGGACGAGGATCTGGGGGAAGACCTGGGCGGTCTCGATGACCTGCTGGCATCGCTGAGGTCAGAAGAGGAACCAGCGCCGAAACGGGGTCGAGGCAGGGCGAAGAAGGAAGCACCCGCCAAGGATTTCAAGGCAGTGCTCTGGGCAAGTGCCGACAAACTCGGTGCCCAGATGGATGCGGCGGAATACAAGCACCTGGTTCTGGGTCTGATCTTTCTCAAATTCATCTCAGACACCTTTGCCGCCCAGCAAAGCAAGGTGCTGCTGATGGTCAGCGACCCTGACTCTGACAACTACATCGGAGATGACCCTGCCGATCACCAGGCATCCCTGGAAGATCGTGACTACTACACCCAGGAGAATGTGTTCTGGGTTCCTGCTGATGCTCGCTGGGAATCCTTGCGGGCACGGGCAAAGCAACCTGATATTGGTCAACTAATCGATAAGGCACTGGTTGCCATCGAGAACGAGAACCCAACCCTGCGGGGGAAGTTAGATAAGCGGTTCGGCGCTGCCCAACTGGAACCAGGGCCGGATGGGTGAACTGGTGGATTTGATCTCCATCATTGGATTTGCCGACGAGCACAGGTCTGGTGATGTGCTGGGTGAGGTCTACGAATACTTCCTCGGTCAGTTCGCCAGCGCAGAAGGCAAGAAGGGCGGTCAGTTCTATACGCCTGCTCACGTCGTCAAAACGCTGGTTGCTGTGCTGGCACCCCACAAGGGTCGGATCTATGACCCCTGCTGCGGTTCAGGCGGAATGTTCGTTCAGAGCGAGAAGTTCATCCAGGCACACGGCGGCAAGCGGGATGACGCCTCGATCTATGGGCAGGAAAGCAACCCAACAGCCTGGCGCTTGGCAGCGATGAACCTGGCGATTCGGGGATTTGCTGCTGATCTGGGTCAGGAACCTGCCGACACCTTTGCCAGAGACCAGTTCCCTGATCAGAAGTTCGACTACATCCTTGCCAATCCACCATTCAATATTTCGGATTGGGGTGGGGAGAAATACGAGAGTGATCCACGCTGGGTTTATGGCAGGCCACCTGTAGGCAATGCGAACTATGCGTGGTTACAACATATGCTCTGGAAACTACCCCCTGGTGGTGAAGCAGGCGTCGTGCTGGCGAATGGGTCGATGAGTTCTAACCAAAGCGGTGAGGGGCAGATCCGTGAAGCGATGGTGCGGGGCGATGTGGCTGAAGTGATGGTGGCACTGCCTGGGCAACTGTTTCTGAATATGCAGATTCCTGTCTGCCTGTGGTTCCTGACGAATGACAAGACCCAGCGTGGTCGTGATCGTCGTGGAGAGACGCTGTTTATTGATGCCCGCCAGATGGGCACGATGGAAACTCGGGTGAACCGAGTGCTAACCGAAGCGGATATCGCCAAGATTGCCGGAACCGTTCACGCCTGGCGAAAGGATGGGGAAGTATCGGATGTCTATGAGGATGTCGCTGGATTCTGCTTCAGCGCCAAGTTAGAGGAGATCGAGAAGAATGGCTTTGTGCTCACACCTGGTCGTTATGTGGGAGCAGCAAATGTTGAAGGTGATGGTGAGGGATTTGATGAGAAGATGAAGCGCCTCACTGGGTCGCTGAAGCAGCAGCAGGAACTGGGGGCAAAACAGGATGCGGCGATTGCCCGTAACCTGACCTGGTTGGGATTTGGAGCCGAATGACACCAGCCGCCGACAGCCGCTGGCAGCAGCGCCTGAGCAACTTTGAGCGGGCCCTGGCGTTGTTGCGCGAGGCCCTGGTGAATGGCCCCGCAGCCCTCAACCAGCTGGAAAAGGAAGGGGTGATCCAACGCTTCGAATACTGCTTCGAGCTGGCCTGGAAAACCACGAAAGACTATATGGAGGCTAATGGCTTCGTGTTTGCGGTGGTGATGCCGCGCCAGGTGCTCAAAGATGCCTTTGCCGCCAAGGTGATCGCTAATGGCCAGGTGTGGATCGCCATGCTCGATCATCGCAATTTGCTCTCGCACACCTACAACCCAGTGGTGTTTGAGCAGGCGGTGGAGGCCATTCACCAGCAGTATCTACCGGCTATGGAGCGGCTGCTCAGCTTCCTGCAGCAGGAGGTGACGCCATGACCCGAGATCCCCTGGTGGCCAGCGAACTGGAGCTGGTGCTTTCGGTGCTGCGCCAGCACCAGGAAATCGAGAGTGCCACCCTGTTCGGCTCCCGCGCCAAGGGCACCCACAGCGATCGTTCCGATGTGGACCTGGCCCTGGCCGGCTCCCTGGGAGCCCTTGGTGCCGAAGCGATCGCCGCCGAACTGGAGGAGCTGCCCCTGCCGTACCGCTTTGATGTGCACGCCCTGGCGGCCATCACTCATGCGCCATTGTTGGAACATATCGAGCGCGTGGGGATGGTGATCTATCGGGGCGATGGGCAGCCATGACGCCTGAAGCTGCGCCACTGCCAGAGCTGCTGCAGGCGAAGCTGCAGCCATTGAGGGAGCTGTGCGAGCGCTATGGCGTAGAGAAGCTGGAGCTGTTCGGTTCAGCGGCTCGCGGTGAGTTTGATCCAGGCCACAGCGACCTTGACTTCATCGTGCAGATGAAAGGACGACGCGAACCAGGTTATGCACGTCGCTTCTGCGACTTCGCCGATGCCCTGGAGGCTCTTTATGGACGGCCCGTGGACCTGCTGACAGAGCTGATGATTAAGAACCCGTATTTCAAGGCCGAGGTTCAGAAGGATCGCACGATAGTGGTAGATCTATAATATGGCAAAGACTGCAAAGTTGCGACTGCTTGACGCGCTTGAAGCCATCGCTTCGATCAACAGTTTCATTGGCTCTCTGCCGCTTGAAGAGTTCCTGGCCAACGAAATGGTCCAGGCCGCAGTGCTGTTCAAGCCAGGAGTTATTGGAGAGGCACTTAACAAGGCGGCTGAATTGGATGACTCCCTGCGCGAAGCCATTTCCGATCTTGGGAAGAGCATTGGCATGCGAAACCGGATTGTTCATGCTTACGATCAGATCGACTTCGAGATTTTGTGGGAGGCCATTCATTCGGATCTGCCGGAACTGAAGATCAGGCTGGAGAGCTACCTGGCAGAAGGAGTGAGCGTATGACATGCAAGCATCAGCAGATTGCCGTGAACCTGAGGAGGTTGGGATATGAGTTCTGACGCTATGGATTCGTGCCTTGGGGCAATCATTGCTGAAGGGCAAGCAGAAAACTCCAGACGGGTCCGTTCGGAACGATGCTAAAAGCAGAAGAGTATTCTAGCAAAGGTGCCCCAGTTATTTCCGTAGGAGAAATAAGAGAGGGGTGTTTAGAGATTGGGAGTAAGACGTCAAGGGTTTCCGATGAAACGATCGCAAGATTGCCACGATTTCTTCTGAGACAGAATGATATTATATTTGGCAGAAAGGGTAGCACTCATGGAAATGCGCTGATCAAGAAAGGCGAAGAAGGTTTTTTTCTTGGATCTGATGGTATTCGCCTGAGAGTAAATGACGAATCAATATGCCCGAAGTATTGGTCATATCAACTAAGAAGCGCCAGGGCGGTCAGTTGGTTGAAGGCGAACTCGGAAGGCACGACAATGCATTTGCTGAATCAGGATATTCTCTCTCGTTTTTCTATAAGATTTCTGCCCGTTGCTGATCAAACAGCAATCGCTCATATCCTCAACACCCTCGACGACAAGAGCGAACTAAACCGCAAGACCAGTGAAACCTTGGAGGCGATGGCAAAGGCGCTCTTGAAGTCGTGGTTTGTGGATTTCGATCCAGTCAGAGCGAAGGCAGAAGGTCGCTCGATTGGATTGCCATCAGATATCAGCGACCTGTTCCCAGGTTCATTTGAGGATTCGGAACTGGGTGAGATTCCGATTGGGTGGGGAACCACTTGTCTGGATGAACTGACCAGTTTTGTTATTGGTGGTGACTGGGGCAAGTATGCCTGGAGAGAGACAGAGCAACCAAAGGTTTTGTGCTTACGGGGTGCTGATATTACAAGTTTACAGCCGTTTGCCATGGGAAAACCTCCAACTCGCTTCCTAATGGAAAGCAGTTGTGAAAAGCGAACCCTGGTCGATGGAGACATTGTTCTTGAAAGATCAGGGGGAAGCACTGACCAGTCAACTGGTAGACCCGTACTTATTTCTTCGGAACTAATAAAGCGAGCGCAAACTCCCCTGTCTTGTTCTAGCTTCTGTCGATTGATCCTCTTCGGCGATCCGCGCTGGTCGCCATACGCCTACTACCTTGTGTTGTCGCTATATCAAATTGGAGAAATGTTCCAATACGAGGCGGGGGCAACGGGAATCAAAAACTTTGGATACAAGTATTTCGAAGGAGGGAGATTTTTCCCGAAACCACCAAACACATTACTTGATCTATTCCACTGCCAGCTCAAATCACTTCATTCGTCCTGCCATCGACGAGGCGAAGAGTCGGATCTTCTCTCAAAAACGAGAGACGCCCTCCTCCCCAAGCTCATATCAGGCGAAATACGCATCCCTGATGCCGAGAAGATACTTGAGGAGGTTGGCATCTGATGGCACTCATCACAGAAGACCATCTGGAGCAGCAGGCCCTCGATCAGGTCATCCTGTTCAAAGCTGCCGACGGCCAGGTGCCGCTCGATGTGCGCCTGGAGGCTGACACCGTCTGGCTGAGCCAGGCCCAGATGGCCGAGCTGTTTGGTCGCGAACGCTCGGTGATCAGCAGGCACATCGGCAATGTTTTCAAACAGGGCGAGCTGGTGGCGGATTCAACCTGTGCAAAATTTGCACAGGTTCAAACGGAAGGGTCCAGGCTGGAGGATCAGCCCCGATGACTCCAGAGGCCCCCTACAGCCCTCCCCTCACCCTTAACCCGGCACTGCTCAACCGCGTCGCCGCCATCGCCGAAGCCCTCGGCCGCTGGAGCGCCCGTCAGGACGCTTTGCCATCACCCCGCCTGCGGCGGGAGAACCGCATCCACACGATCCAGGCTTCCCTGGCGATCGAGCAGAACAGCCTCAGCCTGGAGCAGGTGACTGCCTTGTTCGATGGCCAGCGGGTGATCGGTCCGGCCCGCGACATCCAGGAGGTGCGCAATGCCATCACCGCCTACGACGCCCTGCCCCGCTGGGATCCCTCCAATCCCCAGCATCTGCTGGAAGCCCATCGGTTGTTGATGGCGGGGTTGATCGACGCCCCTGGCCGCTTCCGCAGCGGTGGCGTGGGCATCTACCGCGGCGATCAGCTCGTGCATATGGCACCGCCAGCCGCAAGAGTTCCGGGTTTGGTCGACGACCTACTGGCCTGGCTTGCCGCCAGCACCTGGCATCCCCTACTCGTGAGCTGCGTGGCCCACTACGAGCTGGAGTTCATCCATCCCTTCGCTGATGGCAATGGCCGCCTCGGCCGCCTTTGGCAGACCCTGATCCTCAGCCGCTGGAATCCGCTGCTCGCCTGGCTGCCGATCGAGGAGGTGATCCGCTCCCGGCAGCAGGGTTACTACGAATCGCTGGGCCAGGCGGATCAGCTGGGTGACCTGGAGCCCTTCGTGGCCTACCAGCTGGAAGCCATCCACGATGCCCTGCGTTCGGAGATCCGTTCGGAGATCCGTTCGGAGATGAGTTCGGAGAAAGGTTCGGAGCTGGCTGCGGAGATCGGCGCCACACCAGGAGCTGCGATCGATGCGGTGATCCTGCGGGATCTCGCCACCGAGCCCACCCTCTCGGCACGCCGCCTGGCAGAACGTCTGCAGCTCAGTCAGCGAGCAGTGGAGAAGCATCTGGCTGCGCTCCAGCAAAAGGGGCGCCTACTCCGCCATGGCTCACCCCGTGCCGGGTATTGGCAGGTTCTTTAGGCTTAACCCATGGCACTCATCACCGAAGACCATCTAGAGCAGCAGTGCCTTGATTGGTTCAAGGAACTGGGATACGCCTATGCCTTTGCTCCCGATCTCGCACCGGACGGCACCACCCCCGAACGCACCGACTTCAGACAAGTCATCCTCACGGGTCGTCTGCGCTCAGCACTCCAACGCCTGAATCCAGAAGTTCCAGCGAGCACCATCGATTCCGCGGTGCTCCAACTGGCGAACCCCAATGTGCCTGGTCTGCTGGTATCCAACCGCAACTTCCACCGCTGGATGACCCAAGGTTTGCCCATCACCTATATGGATGGGAACCAGCAGGTCGGGATCCGTCTCAAGGTCATCGGGTTCGACGACCCTGCCTCTAACGACTGGTTGGTAGTGAACCAGCTGGCGATCCAGGGAACCAGGTACAACCGCCGCCCTGATGTCGTGGTCTACGTGAACGGTCTGCCCCTGGCGGTGATCGAACTCAAGAACCCCGCCGATCACAAGGCAGACATCTGGGCAGCCTTCAACCAACTCCAGACCTACAAGCAAGACATCCCCGACCTGTTCACGCCCAATGTGCTGCTGGTGATCAGCGATGGCATCCAGGCACGGTTGGGCTCCTTGAGTGCTGATCAGGAACGCTTCCAGCGGTGGCGCACCATCGAGGGTGTCAACAACGAGGTTGATCCACTGGGCAACCACCGTGACCTAGAGACCCTGGTGCGTGGGATCTTCGACAAAGGGCGCCTACTGGAGTTCATTCGCTCCTTTTGCCTCTTTGAGGAAGACGGGCAGATCATCAAGAAGATCGCCGCCTACCACCAGTTTCACGCCGTCAGAGAAGCAGTCGAACGGGTCGTGGAGGCAAGCAGACCAGATGGCGACAAGAAGGGTGGAGTGGTCTGGCACACCCAGGGCGCTGCTAAGAGCATCGAAATGGCGTGTCTGTCGGGCAAGTTGCTCACCGATCCACGCATGGAGAACCCCACTCTGGTGATCGTGACCGACCGCCAGGACCTGGATGGTCAACTATTCGGGGTCTTTGCTGGAGCGGGTGATCTGTTGGGCGAATCCCCCAAGCAGGCAAACTCCAGACAGGAACTCAGGGATCTACTGGGCAACCGACCCAGCGGTGGCATCATCTTCACCACCATTCAGAAGTTCGCTACCGAACCTGATGAAGACAAATTCCCTTCCCTGACTGAGCGCCATAACATCGTGGTGATCTGCGACGAGGCGCACCGCAGCCAATACGGGTTCAAGGGTCGCTTCGACACCAAGACAGGAGAAATCAAATATGGATTGGCAAAGGCACTGCGTGATGCCCTCCCCCAGGCGACCTTCCTTGCTTTCACGGGAACACCGATCTCCCAGGACGACCGTGATACCCAGTCGGTCTTTGGGCACTACATCTCCATCTACGATATTCAGCAGGCAGTAGAAGACGGTGCCACGGTGCCGATTTACTTTGAATCACGCCTGGCAAAACTGGCACTTAAAGAACCATTGCTCCCCCAAGTGGATGAGCATGTGGATGACCTCTTTGCTGATGAAGACGATATCCCTGCTGCGGAAAGGGTAAAGAGCAGGTGGGCAGCACTCGAGGCACTGGTGGGCGCAGAACCACGCCTCAAGCAAGTAGCAGCGGATCACATCGCCCACTTTGAGCAACGCTCTCGCACCCAACCGGGCAAGGCAATCGTGGTGGCGATGAGCAGAGACATCTGTGCTCGCCTCTATGATGCCATCGTGACGCTGCGCCCTGACTGGCACGATGATGATCCGACCAAATGTGCGATTAAGGTGGTGATGACGGCATCGGCATCGGATGAGCAATACCAGGGAAATGGCGACGAAGCAGACGATCGAGCGGGCACCTGACCATGAATCGTGGATTGGACCTCCATCGGTCGGCCTCTGGAGCATCCGTTTCACCGGTTTTGACGCAGGAAGCGGCAAAATCAGCTACGATAATTTCAATTCGTGAAGCCATCGTGATCAAAAGTCTTTTGGGCATGCTGTTTGCGGCGCTCGTCTTTGTTCAAGTTCCTCAATGGGACAACGACTGGACTAAGTGCTCTGTTTCGGTTCCCGACACTGCTTGTCATTGGTATGTCGTGAATCCCGACAACACTTTTGGTAAGGGGTTCAGCTGGATCACTGCTCCTGAATTTGATGTCGCCGCTTTGAATGACATTGGCGCCCAGCACGAAGTTACCGTTTCAAAGGGTTATCAGACCACTGTGGAACTCATGAATGCTGACTCAAACGTTAAATATGGCGATGACTACTAATCGTTGCGCTTGAGGGCGCCTCGAGAATTGTTTATTGGACTTGATTCTGCCAGAACCACGTTTATTGTTGCAAAGCAGTATTTGATTGGGACAGTTGTCCAGCTCGGTTTCTGGGTTAAACAACAACCATGTTTAAAATTCAATTTCAGGAGCCTGTTTCGAAGTGGCTGTTTGAATTGATTCGATTGGAATTACTTCGACCGCTTTTCGATTAAGGCTGCGAACAGGAGCGGAACAGCAGCGCAGGGCGAAAGAGGATTGATCCGCTTAGTAGTTGTACTAGAATTTTCCCGCTATGTTGGGTGTTTAGCAGCTTTTCGTCTCCGCAAAACCTTTGCAAAATTCTAATTATTCAAAATGCCCTAACGTGTAATCTTTCGCCTTGCGTAATTCGGTTGTAGAAATGGACTTGGTCAACGTACTGTAGTTGCGCTGATTGCGCCACTTAGGGGCGTCCAGTGATTCAAGGGCTCCCGTTGGCGGTAAGAATTCCTATCGAAACGAAAACCAATCGAGTCGTTGAGCTACTCCCGCCGGGCTGGCCTGCAGCAACTCCACACCTTTCACGGTGCCGTCGCTCTTGTACCAGGGGTCTTGGCAGATATCAGCGAAGACCTGCCGCGCTTCCTCGAGGCTCTGAAAATCCCCGACCGGCACAACCCCCCAGGAATCGTGGGTGCGGATGCTGAACGTCATGGCGACACGTTCCTGGAGGGCAGGGCCGGTGGGGCTCCAGGCCCCCCCTTGGTCATCACCATCATCGTGGAGCACCTCCCGACATCCCTACTCCGGTGCAGCACCGTTCCGATGGCGAATGATCCGATCGGGCCAATGTGGACCTCGAGGGGGTCGGGCGCATCGGGCAGGATGGGACTCGCGCCATTCCACCCCCACCTGCCTGCGCCCATGGTCGCGGTTCCACCCCCCCGCTCCGCCGCCCGCCGGGACTGGATCTACTGGCTGGTCCTTGGCCTGTGCTTCGGGCTTGGCCATGGCATCGCCGAGCGGCTGATCCGGGCCCAGGGCGAGGGGGGCGCTCCCGCCGGCCATCAGAACTTCGGGGTCCAGGCCTTCCCCGGCGAGACCCTTGAGGCCCTCCGCCGCCGCTACGGCGGTGCTCCCCAGGATGTGTGGGTCGATTTCGAGTCTTTGGAGCAGGAGAAACGCAACCAGCTGGACCAGGCGGAGGCTGACAAGCAGCGCGCCGAGCTGGAGGATCGCCAGCGGGCCGACGACCGACAGGCCCAGCAGGAGGCGGAACGGGCCCGCCTCGATGCCCTTGATGGGGCCTCACCCTCGACCCCCGCTGCAGGGGGAAGCACGCCGCTGGATTCGGTGCCCCAGCCCGCCGCCCCCAATCTCGAGGTTCCCGCCCCCACCACCGGCGTCAGCCCGGAGCCGGCGGCTGGGACGGGCCTGAAGTTGCCGGCCCTGCCGGAGGCCCCACCGGCGCCGAGCCCCGCAACCCGTCCCTGATCTGCCACAGTTCCAGCAGACCTGTGGCCCTCCAGCCGGTTTCGTCCATGAGTGCCCCCCAATCCCTCCTCCAGGCCGCCGTGAATCGGCTGGCGGCCCGCCTGGGCAGTGGCCTGGCGGATACCGCCGCTACCCTCACTTTGCTGGCCCAGGACGCGCCGGCCCGCGTTCAGCAGGAGCTCAGCCTCTTCTGGGAGGAGGTGGAACAGGAGGCAGCTCGGCTGGATCGCCAGGGCAACCCGGCAACCACGGCGGCGGCTCCGGAGGGCTCCACTGCTTCCGCCAGCGGCGGTTGGGGGGGCTTCTCCGGCGGCGCCGGACCCTTTCGTGGATCCGCCCAGGATGATCCGCAGGAGGCGATCGATGCCCTGCGGGCCCAGGTGGCTGAGCTCGCCAGTCGTCTGGATGGAGATTCCGCCCGTGGTGCGGCTGGTGCTTCAGCCTCCTCCAACCAGGGCCCGGGGCCGAAGGCCTGATGACCACCCCCCCGGCTCTCCCCTGGGGCGCCCGCCTCGGCCGGCCCCTGCGCATTTGGCGGGTGGTGATCCAGCTGCTGGTGGGCCTCTGGTGGGACAGCCGCCGCTGGAGCTACCCCGAAGGTTGGAGCGCCGAACGGCTGGCGGTGCGCCGCCGCCGTCAGGCCCGCTGGCTCACCTCCGAATTCCTCGGCCTGGGCTCGGCCTTCATCAAGCTCGGCCAGATCCTCTCGGCCCGCCCCGATGTCTTCCCCGCCGAGGTGGTGGAGGAGCTCTCCCACCTGCAGGACCGGGTTCCAGCCTTCCCGTTTTCTGTGGTGGAGCGGATCCTCGCCGATGAACTTGGGGAGCGCCGCCTGGAGATCGTCGATCTTGAGGTAGACCCACTCGGCTCCGCCAGCCTGGCCCAGGTGCACCGCGCCAGCCTCCGCAGCGGCCGTCAGGTGGTGTTCAAGGTGCAGCGGCCCGGTCTGGAGCCCCTGTTTCGCCTCGATCTGGAGGTGCTGCAGCAGGTGGCCGGCGTGGTGCAGCGCCATCCCCGCTGGGGCCGTGGCCGCGACTGGGTGGGGATCGCCAAGGAGTGTCGGCGTGTGCTGCTGCGGGAACTGGATTTCCGTCTGGAGGCCGAGCATGCCGCCCGCTTCCGCCAGCAGTTCCTCGACGACCCCGGTATTCGCATCCCGGCGGTGGTGTGGGAGCTGAGTTCCCGCCGGGTGCTCTGCCTCGACTACGTGCCCGGCATCAAGATCACCGACCGGGATGCCCTGGTGGAGGCCGGTGTCGATCCTGCCGCCGTGGCCGAGAAGGGAGCCGCCAGCTACCTGCAGCAGCTGGTGCGCTATGGGTTCTTCCACGCCGATCCTCACCCGGGGAACCTGGCGGTGGCCCCCGATGGGGCGCTCATCTACTACGACTTCGGCATGATGGGTCAGCTCTCGGAGCGCCTGCGCAGCCGCATCGGCCGGATGGTGCGCGTGGCGGCGGCCCGCGATGCGGCCGCTCTTGTTGAGGAACTGCAGCAGGCCGGAGTGATCGCCGGCGGCATCGATTTAGGGCCGGTACGGCGTCTCGTGCGGCTGATGCTCAACGAAGCCCTCACGCCCCCCTTCAGCTCCAATGTGCTGCAGAAGCTCTCCGGAGATCTCTATGCGCTTGTCTACGACCAGCCCTTCCGCCTGCCGCCGGAGCTGATCTTCGTGATGCGCGCCCTCTCCACCTTCGAGGGGGTGGGCCGCAGCCTCGATCCTGGCTTTAGCCTGATGGCGATTGCCCGTCCCTACCTGCTGCCCCTGATGACCGCCAGCGGTAACGGCCCCAACGATCTGTTCAACGAAATCACCCGTCAGGCGGCCGATGTGGGCAGCCGTGCCCTGGGGATCCCGCGGCGGCTCGATGAAAGCCTGGCCCGCATTGAGCAGGGCGACCTCCAAGTGCAGATCCGCGCCGGCGAAACCGATCGCCTGCTGCGGCGGCTCGCCCTGGCCCAGCAGAGCGCTGGGCAGTCGTTTTTGATGGGGGGGCTGGCCGTGGCGGCGGCCCTGCTGGCGGCCAGCAGCCGGCCGGCCCTGGTGGCCGTGCCCCTGGCGCTGGGGCTGCCGGTGGGCCTGGACTGGCTGAAGCTGCAGGCCCGGCTCAAGCGCGACGGCCGCCTCGATCAGCTGCCGGGGCAGTAGACCCAGAGACAACCCTCCCAGGGCAGGATGCAAACAACCCCAGGCTGCCGAGAGGAGCCTGGGGTCTGAGAGTGCGCCCCTCGGTGGTAGGGAGGGCGCTGTCGGCGGACCTCCCGGGCCGGGCTCAGGCGGTGGGTGGCAGGGCGGTTGGGTTGGTCTCCACCACGCCGTCGGGAGTGAGCTTGTCGATCAACACCGGCAGGTTGGTGGCGATGAAGGTGGTGGCGGCGGTGGTATCGATGCCGAGCTTTGTGGCGATCTCCTGCAGCTGGCTGTTGCCAAGGACCTCGCTGATTTGCTCAGAGGTGATCGGCTGGTTGTTGCCCGTACCGACCCAGCTGGCGAAGAGTTCACCAGCACCACCGTTCTGGAACTTGTCCGCAAGGCCGGCGATGCCGCCATTGGACTTGAAGAAATCGTTCAGGGCCGGGGCCTTATCGCCGGCAACGGCGGACACCACACCGCCAATGAGGTCATCGAGGAGAGCCATGAAAAAAAGGATGTGCAGCTTGGCTGCTTTGGTCAACGGCACCACCCTATCGGTGCAGCGGAACGCGGGTGGTTGCTGGGCGAACAGGGCTCGGGCTCTTCTGATTCCGCTGCTCAGCCCCTCCCCCGTGGCCCGCGATCCTCGACGCCGGCGTAGATCGCCTGGCTGCCCAGCTCATCCTCGATCCGAAGAAGTTGGTTATATTTGGCCACGCGGTCGGAGCGGCTCAGGGAGCCAGTCTTGATCTGGCCGGCGCGGGTCGCTACCGCCAAGTCGGCGATGGTCACGTCCTCGGTTTCTCCGCTGCGGTGGCTGATCACGCTGGTGTAGCCGGCTCGCCCAGCGAGATCGATCGCCTGCAGCGTCTCGGTGAGAGAGCCAATTTGATTCACCTTGATCAGGATCGAGTTGGCCACGCCCCGATCGATGCCCTGCTGGAGGCGGCTGGTGTTGGTCACGAAGAGGTCGTCGCCCACCAGCTGCACGGTGGAGCCCAGTTTCTGGGTGAGCAAGCTCCAGCCCTCCCAGTCGTCCTCGGCCAGCCCATCCTCGATCGACACGATCGGATAACGGCTCACCAGGGCCGCCAGCTGGTCCACCATCTCGGCACTGCTGTAGCTGCCACCGCCGAAGGCATAACGGCCATCCTTGTAGAACTCGGTGCTGGCCACATCCAGGGCCAGGGAGATTTCCTCTCCGGGCTTGTATCCCGCCTTCTCGATCGCCTGGATCAGAATGTCGGCGGCTTCGTTGTTGCCCAGGTCCGGGGCGAAGCCGCCCTCGTCACCCACGGCGGTGGACATGCCGCGATCCTTGAGCAATCCCTTGAGTGTGTGGAACACCTCGGCACCCATCCGCAGGGCTTTGCGGAAGCTGTCGGCGCCGTGGGGCACGATCATGAATTCCTGGAAATCCAGGCTGTTGGAGGCGTGGGCGCCGCCATTGATCACATTCATCAGCGGCACCGGCAGCAGGTTTGCCAGCGGACCGCCCAGATAGCGGTAGAGCGGCAGGTTGATGGCGTTTGCGGCGGCGTGGGCGTTGGCCAGGCTCACCGCCAGGATGGCGTTGGCCCCCAGGGCGCTCTTGTTATCACTGCCATCGAGCTCGTTCATGGCCGCGTCCACGGCGGCCTGGTCGAGGGAGCTGAGGCCGCAGAGGGCTGGCGCGATCCGCTCCTCGATGTTCTCCACGGCCTTCTTCACGCCCTTGCCGAAGTATTCGCCGTCGCCATCGCGCAGTTCGTGGGCCTCGTGGGCGCCAGTGCTGGCGCCGCTGGGCACGATCGCCCGGCCGCTGACTCCCCCCTCCAGGTACAGCACCGCCTCCACCGTGGGGGTGCCGCGGGAGTCGAGAACCTCACGGGCCACGATCGAATCGATCACGAGGTCGAGGGAGTCGTACACAGGGGCTAGAGCGGCTTGGACATGGCGCGATCCTATGGGGCGCCCCCTCCCCACCGGATGTGACGGTCCCTACGGGTTGGCCCGGCTGTTGGCTCGAACACGTCGTTCTGGCGCGGCTCTCTCCAGGGCCGTGTAGGGGCTTCCGTGGGGCAACCCCCACCGGGCGCCTCCGGGTACAGGGTTTTCCCTGCCCAGCCGCCGGCCCGCCCCGGCCAGAATGGTGCCGTTGGCGACCGGGCCCGCAGCTTTGGTCTGCTGCGGTTGCCGATCCCCGATCTCCTCTGCCCTCAACGATTCCACGCTGATGCGCCTGCTCCACACCATGCTCCGGGTCGGTGATCTGGAGCGCTCGCTGCGCTTCTACACCGAGGTGCTGGGCATGCACTTGCTGCGTCGCCGCGATTACCCCGAAGGACGGTTCACCCTGGCCTTCGTGGGCTATGGCGAGGAACGGGACCACACGGTGATCGAACTTACCCACAACTGGGATACCGATGCCTACGCGATCGGCAGCGGCTATGGCCACATCGCCATCGGCGTGAGTGACATCCACGCCACCTGCGCCGCGATGGTCGGTGCCGGTGGACGGATCACCCGGGAACCCGGGCCGATGAAGCACGGCACCACGGTGATCGCCTTCCTCGAGGATCCGGATGGCTACAAGGTGGAACTGATTCAGCTCGCCGCTCCGGCTGCCACCCCGGTGGCGTCCGCCGCCCCCTGACCCGCTCCCGCGCCGCCATCTCCGCTGCCGATGCCCACCACCTCCACGCCACCGCCACCGGCCAGCCTCACCGCCGATCCCGAGCGCTTCAGCGCTCCGGCCTGGGATCTGCTGGTCGCCAGTCAGGACATGGCCCGCCGCTGGCGGCATGGCGCCATGGATGTGGAGCACCTTCTGCTCACCCTGTTCACCGATCCCCGCTTCGCCGCCTGGGCCACGCCGCTGCCGGTGGATGAGAACCGTCTGCTGGATCGGCTCGAGGCCTTCTGCGCCGCCCAGCCCCCCGCCACCGACCAGACCCTCTACATCGGCGACGCCCTGGAGGATCTGCTCGAGGAGGCCGATCGGCGCCGTCAGGCCTGGGCCGCTCCCCTGCTGGAGCTGCCCCACCTGCTCCTGGCCCTGCTGGAGGAGCCGCGCATCGGAGCCCGTCTGTTGGTGGAGGAGGGTCTCAGCGAAGATCTGCTGTTGCGGCAGTGGCGTCCGGCCGCTGCCCCGGCCTCCGGCCCGGCGGCTGATGGCTGGGTGGATGCCGAGCCCGCCGCCCGCACCGTCACGGCACCCTTCTCGGCCCCCATCTCGGCCCCAGCGGCCGACCCGGCCGCCGGCCGCACTGCCGCTGGCCGAATCGGCCGGGCCGAAGGCAGCCGTGCTCCCCAGGGCCGGCTCGAGGCGACGCCCCCCGACGACGGCCTTCGCCTGGAGCCGCTCGATGCTGAGGCCGCTCCCACCGCCCTCGATCGCTACGGCCGCGACCTCACCGCCGCCGCCCGCGCTGGCGAGCTCGATCCGGTGATCGGCCGCGACAGCGAGATCCGCCGCCTGATCCAGGTGCTCTCGCGCCGCGGCAAGAACAACCCGGTGCTGGTGGGGGAATCCGGCGTGGGCAAGACCGCCGTGGTGGAGTCCCTCGCCCAGCGGATCGTGGCCGGCGACGTGCCGGATGCCCTGCGGGGCCTGCGGCTCGTGGCCCTCGACCTGGGGGCCCTGATCGCCGGCGCCAAGTTCCGGGGGCAGTTCGAGGAGCGCCTGCGGGAGGTGCTGGCCCAGGTGCGGGAGGGGGAGGCGGCCGGGGATGCCGGCGGTGGCGTGGTGCTGTTCATCGATGAACTGCACACGGTGGTAGGGGGCGAGCGCTCCGGTCCCGATGCGGCCAGCCTGCTCAAGCCCGTGTTGGCCCGGGGCGATCTGCGCTGCATCGGCGCCACCACCCCCGAGGACTACCGCCGCACGATCGAGAAGGATCCGGCCCTGGAGCGCCGCTTCCAGCAGGTGCAGATTCGCGAGCCCGACCGCGACACCTGCCTGCAGATCCTGCGCGGGCTCAAGGAGCGCTACGAGCTCCACCACGGCGTGACCATCACCGATGCCGCCCTGGTGGCGGCGGCCCGCCTGGCGGACCGCTACCTCAGCGACCGCTGCCTGCCCGATTCCGCCATCGATCTGGTGGATGAGGCGGCGGCCCAGCTGCGCATGGAGGCCACCTCCAAGCCCCGGGCCGTGGAGGAGGCTGAAGCCGATCTGCACCGGGTGGAGCTTGCCCTGCTGTCGGCCGAGGCCGCCCCCCAGGCGGAGCGGGTGGCCCTGCAGGAGCGGCGCCGGCTCGCTCAACAGGCCCTGGAGTCCCTGCAGATCCGTTGGAGCCGGGAGCGGGAGCGGCTGGCCGAGCTGCGGGAGCTGCTCCGCCAGGACGAGGAGCTGCGCCATGCCATCGCCGAGGCCGAGCGGGATGGTGCCTATGAGGACGCGGCCCGGCTCGAGCACGACCAGCTCCAGGGCCTGCAGCAGCGTCGCATCGATCTGGAGGCTGAACTCAAGGCCGATCCGATGCTGCGCGAGCAGGTGGAGGAGGGCGACATCGCCGATGTGGTGGCCCGCTCCACCGGCATTCCGATCCAGCGGCTGCTCGCGGGTGAGCGGCAGAAGCTGCTGGAGTTGGAGCACCGGCTGGGCGAGCGGGTGATCGGTCAGCCGGAGGCCGTGGCCGCCGTGGCCGCGGCGATCCGCCGGGCCCGGGCCGGAATGCAGGCTCCCACCCGGCCGGTGGGCTCCTTTCTGTTCCTCGGCCCCACCGGGGTGGGCAAGACCGAGCTGGCCAAGGCCCTGGCCGGCTCCCTCTTCGATGGCGAGGAAGCCCTGGTGCGGCTCGACATGAGTGAATTCATGGAGCGCAATGCCGTGGCCCGCCTGGTGGGGGCGCCCCCGGGCTACGTGGGCTACGAGGAGGGGGGGCAGCTCACCGAGGCGGTGCGGCGCCAGCCCTATGCGGTGCTGCTGCTCGATGAGGTGGAGAAGGCTCACCCCGAGGTGTTCAACCTGCTGCTGCAGGTGCTCGACGACGGACGCCTCACCGATTCCCAGGGCCGCACCGTGGATTTCCGCCACACGGTGGTGATCATGACCAGCAACCTGGCCAGCCGGGCGATCCTCGAGCGAGCCCGGGCCGGCAGCTCCGACCCCTCCGATCCTGGCCGTGAGCAGCAGCTGGATCGGGAGCTGGAGCGGGCCGTGGACGAGGCCCTGGCGCGCCAGTTCCGCCCTGAATTCCTCAACCGCATCGATGAGGTGATCCGCTTTCGCCCCCTGCGGCCCGCCGATCTCCAGCGGATCGTGCGGCTCCAGCTGGCCGAGCTGGCTTCGCTGTTGCGTGAGCAGCAGCTGGAGCTGGAGGTGGAGGAGGCGGCGGTGGCCCTGCTGGCCGAGCAGGGATATGAACCCGAATACGGAGCCCGGCCCCTGCGGCGGGTGCTGCGGCGGCGGATCGAGAACCCTCTGGCCACCCATCTCCTGGAGGATCGCTTCCGGGGCTGCAGCGGCGTACTGATCGAGGCGGTTGCCGCGAGCGAGGGGGAGGCCGGCAGCCTTCGCTTTGTGCCCCGACTCAACCAGGGTGAGGACGTCCGGTAGGGTGGTCGTTTGTCGGTGCGCGCCTCCTCCGTGGATCCGGCCTCTCCCACTCCCGCAGGCAGCCAAGGCTCCGCCGAAAGCCGCCCCATCCAGTCGGCCGCAGAGGAGCCCGAGCTCGGCCTGGCTGATTCCCTTGATCCGGATGCCAGGACCGGCTTCCTGGCGAGCACTCTGGCGGAGCTCGGCAAGGTGGTCTGGCCTAGTCGTCAGCAGCTGTTCAGCGAGTCGGTGGCGGTGATTCTGATGGTGGCCCTTTCGGCCGCGGCGATCGCGGCGATCGATCGTTTCTACGGCTGGCTGTCCAACCTGGTGTTCCGTTGATGTCCTCCGCTCCCAGTCCTGTGTCTGAGCTTGATCACGACCTCCCCCCGACACCGGAGTCGCCCTCGGACCCGGCTGCCGATCTTCTGGTGCTTGGCGAAGCCCCCGAGGGAGCCGAGGGAACATCCGATCCAGACGGCGGCAAGCCCCAGGTGGCTCGCTGGTATGCCGTGCAGGTGGCGTCGAGCTGCGAGAAGAAGGTGAAGGCCACCCTGGAGCAGCGGGCGGTCACCCTCGGGGTCGACAACCGCATCCTCGAGATCGAGATCCCCCAGACCCCCGGCGTGAAGCTGAAGAAGGACGGCAGCCGTCAGTCGATTGAGGAGAAGGTGTTCCCCGGCTACGTGCTGGTGCGGATGATCCTGGATGAGGACACGATGA